>NHCFC00100__coassemble_1443_pt1 | contig 35273 bp, 32 predicted proteins | sample NHCFC00100__metabat2_low_PE_019 | metagenome-assembled genome bin NHCFC00100
GCTTAAGACTTTTTCAGACATCCGGGTTGGTTTTTCCATCAATACTTTAGATGAGGCGTTCCGGGCCGATATGGATAAAGCGGTTTCGATTGAAAGACGGCTCGCTACCATGAAAGCGCTGCATGAGGCAGGCATCCGAACCACCTGCTTCATCTCCCCTATCTTTCCGGCGCTGACAGATGCGCCTGCCATTATCGACAGGGTAAAGGGTCAGTGCCAGTTGGTATGGCTGGAAAACCTCAATCTGCGCGGCAGCTATAAAACGATAATTTTGGATTATATTAAGGAAAAATATCCCGGGCTGTTTCCACTGTACCGGGAAATTTACCAGAATGGAAATCGCAGTTATTGGGAGGTTTTGGACTCTGAACTGAAAGCCTATGCCGCACAAATGAATCTGGACTATGTAACCAATGACGACAGTATGAGGCGGCCATTTGAAGCGCCTCCGGTTGTGGTAAATTATTTTTATCATGAGCAAATACGAAAAAGCGCAAGGAGTACAAAAGCATGAATGCGGAAGAAATTATGAATTCGGGAAAATTATATAAAGTAATGGAGCTTACAGATGAACAGGGCAATTATCATTCCTATCTGCAGATGATGGAAGAATACAACTTGGCAGGTTATACGCAGGAGGGATTGGAGAAAAAGAATCGTATTCTGCATGAATTATTTGCCGAAGTAGGAGAAAATGCCTATATCCAGGCTCCCTATCACGCTATGTGGGGCGGCAGGCATGTACATCTGGGAAAGAATGTATATATCAATTATAATTGCACACTGGTGGATGATGCGCACATTTATATTGGCGAGGGAACCATGATTGCGCCAAACGTGACCATTGTTGCGGCATCCCATCCGATCTCACCGAAACTCAGAGCAGAAGGATACGGGTGTAACGAACCGGTTTACATCGGGAAAAATGTATGGTTGGCTTCCAATGTAACCGTTTTGCCCGGTGTACATATAGGGGATAATTCTGTAATCGGCGCTGGCGCGGTAGTTACAAGGGATATTCCTGCAAATGTATTGGCCGTAGGAAACCCTGCAAAAGTTTTAAGGGAAATCGGACCGGAAGATGATATTTATTACAACCACGGCAAACTGATTTCAGAGAATCTTGTTTAGAAATTTATAGGGAAGGGGGAGGTAGCTATGCCAGAATTACCAGAAGTAGAAGCAATCAGACGAGTGCTGGAACCACAGGTGCAAGGGCTTACGATTCAGGATATTGCGGTTCATAGGCCGGAGATTATTGAACACCCCTCTGCTGATAAGTTTTGCGGCAGGTTAATTGGGCAAACCTTTGACCGTGCAGAGCGCAAATCTGGGCGGCGGCTATCAGAGCTGTCGCTCCTGCATTTTTAGTAGTATGAAGGAGGAAATTTAGCATGATTTGGCTATGCGATCCGCTATGCTGCATAGCTATTGCGGTAATGGTACATCCTTTGACACCGCAAGATGCTGTCTGCTGTTTCATGACTGGTACTGGCCTAAAATTTAAAAGAGGATAAAAGAAGATTTTTTGAAAGGAAAGGATGAAAATATATGAAAAAGTTTTTTTGTGTGTTGATGGCGTCGGTCTTATTGCTTGCCACTGGATGCAGCAGTAATTCCACGGAAACGGAGGATAATACAGTGCGCATTGGCTGCGAGTTTGCCTACGTCCCCTACAACTGGGAGGAGGACAGCGCAACCGAGTACAATACGCCGATTGAAAATCATGACGGTTTCTATGGCGATGGCTACGATGTGCAAATTGCGAAGCGGGTGGCTGAAGCTATGGGCAAGGAGCCTGTGTTTGTAAAGGTTTCTTTTGACGGGCTGATGCAGGCGCTGAATAATGGACAGATTGACATGGTCATTTCCGGTATGCTGGATTCCCCGGAACATCGTCAGGCAGCAGATTTTTCCAATACATACGCTGTTACTAAAACAGAGTACACGGTTCTGGTGAATAAGGATTCCGCCTATGCCGGGGCGGCGTCTCTGGAAGAACTGAGCGGCGCCTCGATCTTGGGACAAAGGGGTACCCGTCTGGACACGGTGATTGACCAGATTCCCGGTGTCAACCATGTTTCTCCGGTAGATACGATTCCCGCCATGCTGGATCGGCTGCTCAAGGGGACGGTAGACGGAATTGTCATTAACCGGGAAACTGTAGAGGTTTATACCTCTCAATATGAGGAATTGGTTGGTCTTACTTTCGATGAAGGAGAAGGATTTGAACTGGATTTCAGCGGTATTTGCGTAGGTGTTCGCAAAGGCGGCACGGAATTGCTGGAAGAGGTCAATGCAGCGCTGGATGAGATCAGCGAGGCAGACAGAACAGCACTCTTTGACGCTGCGATCGAGCGCGGAGGTGAGTAATTAATTATGAAAACGAGTTTGAAAGCAAAGAACTTTTGCTGGTTCTGGGGTGCTGTCGCTGCTCTCGCCATTGCCCTGGCTGCATGGCTGATATACCGGTTTATCCGGGTGGCAGATCTTCCTGAAATACCAGAAGGCGATCTGGATGCTATGCTTTATCTGCTGATGAGCGAACGCAGGGCATGGATCAGCGGTATCGGGCAGACAATGGCAGCCGCAGTAGCCGGTACTGGAGTTGGCTTTGCCTTTGCAGTGGTGCTGGCATACATTCGGCAGAATGAGCCTACGCTGCGGGATTCCAGACCCATTCAGTATGTGAAGTACATAATGCTGACATTGGAGAAGCTGTATGTAACCATTATTCGCGGGACGCCCATGATGGTACAGGCATGTATCATTTATTACGGAGGCTTTGCCATTGTGAAGGCTTTGATGCCGGGTGCGTCCGTCACGCAAGTCAATCAGGTTTGGTCGCTGTTTGCCTCTGCATTGATTACTGTGATTTTGAATTCTGCCGCTTATTTGGCAGAGGTGCTTCGCGGCGGCATCGATTCAGTTGAGCAGGGACAAAAGGAAGCGGCTTTTTCTCTGGGATTCACGCCATGGCAGTCCATTACCAGGGTGGTTTACCCTCAGGCCATACGCAACAGCCTTCCTTCCATTGTTAACGAATTGATTAACAATATTAAGGGGACATCGGTACTTACGGTGATTGGTTTTGGAGAGCTTATGTTCGCCACTACATCGATTGCGGGAAAAACCTACCGGTATCTTCCCACCTATCTTGTAGCGGCGGTTCTGTACCTGGCACTGGTTGTCCTGCTCTCTTATGGATTGAATAAGCTGGTAGATTGTGCATTGCATCGGCGTAATCCGAGAAAGGGGGATAAGGCGAATGGATGAGAAAAAATGTGTCCTCAGCGTGCGGGATTTGGAAAAAGGGTTTGACGGCGATCACGTTCTGCGTGGAATCAATTTGGATGTGTATCAGGGCGATGTGATTTCCGTCATTGGACCCAGCGGTTCTGGAAAATCTACGCTCATCCGCTGCATTGATTTTCTGGAGGAACCGGATAAGGGTTCCGTGATTTTGGACGGGACGGATTATACGAATATGTCGGCTCCTCTAAAAGAACTACATGAGAAGGTAGGTATGGTCTTTCAGAGTTTTAACCTGTTTGCCAACCGGACCGTGTTAGAAAATTGCACACTCCCTCTGATAACGGTCAAGCGGATGGATCGAAAAACAGCAAAGAACATTGCTTTGCATAATCTGGAAAAAGTGGGTATGGCGTCCTTTTGGCACCGGGGCGCAATGGAACTCTCTGGCGGGCAGAAGCAAAGGGTAGCCATTGCCAGGGCGCTGTGCATGGAACCCCAACTGATGTTGTTTGATGAACCAACCAGCGCATTGGACCCGGAAATGGTGGGCGAAGTATTGGAAGTTGTTAAGTCACTGGCACAAAAAGGAACAACAATGATTGTAGTTTCCCATGAGATGGCTTTCGTGCGCACGATCTCGACGCGCGTGCTGTTTCTCGACAAAGGTGTCATAGAGGAGGATGCCGCACCTCAGGAACTTTTTACGAATCCCCGATCAGAAAGGGTCAAGGAGTTTTTAGCCTGCCACATGCTGTAAGATCCTGCTCTTTCCAGGCGCTTAACCATGAAAAAGAGATTTGAAAATCTGCCTTGCCCAGAAAGTTGACAGTACTTTTACGAAAAAGTAAGAGAAATCTATTGACAAACGAGCAAAAATAATTAATTATAATTAAATATAGAGATTAAAAATAATTAAATGAAGCGCGAGGTAGATTAAATGAAAATTGCAGCTGATGAAAAGAAAAAGGTTTTTTTACTCCACACAAAGAACACGACTTACGGGATCGCCATTATAGACGACCGTTATGTGGGGCATCTGTATTACGGCAGATACCTGGAGGATGCCGATATCCGCTATCTGCTCCGGGAGGATGAAGGACCCCGGACACCTTCTGTGAATCTGCGGGAGAAAGGGGCTTTTCTGGACTGTGCTCCTATGGAATATCCGGAGACGGGTATGGGAGATTACAGAGAAAGCGCGCTGTGCATCCGGGATGCGAGAGGCTTCCGCGCCAGCGAGCTGTTTTACGAAGGCTATGAGATCCTGAATGGGAAGCCGGGGCTGGAAGGTCTGCCCGCATCCTGGGGCAGCAGGGAAGACTGCATGACTTTGAAAATTTTCTGCAGAGATGAAGTCCTGGGGATGAAAGTGACACTGCTGTATTCCGTATTTGAAGAGTCAGACGTGATCACACGCTCCGTTCTGGTGGAAAATCAGGGAAAGGAACCTTTTTACATAGAGAAAGTACTCTCAGCCTGCCTGGATATGGACGACCGGGATTTCCAGGTCCTGGGACTTTTCGGCTCCTGGGCGCGGGAGCGCCACATCCAGAGAATGGATCTGGGATACGGAAGGCAGAATCTTGCGTCTTTTAAAGGCGAGAGCAGCCATCAGGAACACCCGTTCCTGGCGCTGGTGACTCCGGAGACAACCCAGGATACCGGAGAAGTTTATGCCATGAATTTTGTCTATTCCGGAAATTTCCTTGCCCAGGCAGAGAAAAGCCAGTTTGATTCGGTAAGGATGCTCATGGGCATCCACCCGGAAGGGTTTACATGGAAGCTGGAACCGGGCGCCTGCTTTACGGCTCCGGAGACGGTGCTGGTTTACTCAGATCAGGGACTTGGGCATATGACGAGAACGTTTCATGATTTCTATCGGAACCACCTGATCCGAAGCCCATACCTTCATAAGAAAAGACCGATCCTGATCAATAACTGGGAAGCTACCTACTTTGACTTTGATGAGAAAAAGCTGCTGGAGATTGCCAAAGACGCCTCTGAGCTGGGCATTGAGATGCTGGTCATGGACGACGGCTGGTTCGGCAAGCGTAATCTGGATGACAGTTCCCTGGGAGACTGGTATGTCAACGAAGAAAAAATCAAAGGCGGTTTAAATGCCCTGGTGGAAAATGTGAAAAAGCTGGGCATGAAGTTTGGTATCTGGATCGAGCCGGAGATGATCTCCCCGGATTCAGAGTTATACCGGCAGCATCCCGACTGGGCAATCCAGATCCCGGGAAGGAGCATTACCCAGAGCCGGGCGCAGTATGTGCTGGATCTTTCCAGAGATGAGGTCGTAGACGGGGTCTATGAGAAAATCGCGGCAGTGATCAGAAGCGCGGATATTTCTTATATAAAATGGGATATGAACCGTCAGCTCACCACTATGGGCAGCTGCTGTCTGCCGGGGGACCGTCAGGGAGAACTGTACCACCGCTATATGCTGGGCGTTTATAAGATGCAGGAGCGCCTGCTTGCGGATTTCCCGGACCTGCTGTTGGAGAACTGTTCCGGAGGAGGCGCCCGCTTTGACGCGGGAATGCTGTATTACAGCCCGCAGATCTGGTGCTCAGACGATACCGATGCCATAGAGCGCCTGGCGATCCAGGAGGGAACCGCGCTTTTGTATCCGGTATCTGCCATGGGAGCCCATGTCAGTGTATGCCCCAATCATTCGGTTGGAAGGGTGACGCCTTTTGAGACCAGAGGCGATGTGGCTCTTTTAGGAACCTTCGGATACGAGCTGGATATCACCAAATTGTCTCCGGAAGAGAAGGCTCTCGTGAAGGAACAGGTGAAAAAATATCATCAATACAATGACCTGATCCGGGAAGGCGATTATTACCGGCTTGCTTCTTACCGTGAAAACGGGTATTATGACAGTTGGATGATCGTTGAGAAAGATAAGAGCCGGGCATTGCTTTTTTATGTACAGGTACGTGCCCGGGCAAATGCAAAAAGCAGAATGCTGAGATTAAAAGGACTGGATCCGCAGCGGCGCTATCTGGCAGAAGAAAAGGAATACCGGGGGAATACTCTGCTGCAGGCAGGGATCCGGATTCCGGCAGAGATGGGAGACTTCAGGAGCAGGCTGGTGGAAATCCGGGAAATTCCATAAAAATGGAGAGGAGAGCAGCCGGATATGGTGCAGAAAAAAAGTGTAAAACTGGGAGATATCGCACAGGCTCTGGATGTCAGTATTGTTACAGTGTCCAATGCCCTTCAGGGAAAAAAGGGAGTCAGTGATGCCCTGAGGAAAAAAATACAGGAGACTGCCCTTGCTATGGGTTATCAGAGCAAACCCAGGGAGAAAAAGGAGAGGGGCTCTTATATCATAGGCGTGGCAGTAGCGGAAAAATATGTCAAAGAGTTTCCCTCGTTCTATATGGATATTTATCAGCGGATCGCGGCAGAAGTACAGAAAAAAGGGCATTTGACAGTGTTGGAGGTCGTGACCTATGAAAAGGAGATGCTGATAGGACCTTTTGAACCATTTATGGAGCAGAAGATTGCCGGGCTGATCCTGATCGGGGAGCTGCGCCGGGAATATATACAGGCAATCCGGGGCGCGTACCAGGTACCGGTGGTATGCGTGGACTATTACGATGTGTATGAGGATATTGACTTTATTGTTACAGATGGATTCGGCGGTATGACCCAGATGACCCAGCTTCTTTTGGAACAGGGATACCGGGACCTGATGTTTGTGGGAACGCCCTGCGCCACCAAAAATATTACAGACAGATACCTGGGATATTGCAAAGCCCTGCAGCAGGCAGGGATCCAGGACGCCCAGCAGCGTGTGCTGCCGGACCGGGACTTTGAGAACGGCGGCTACCGCATTGCGTTTGAACTGCCGGAGCGGCTGCCTCAGGCGTTTGTATGCAACTGTGATAAAACTGCCGGGATCCTGATCGGGAAATTAAAGGAACGGGGCGTACAGGTGCCGGAGGATGTCTCTGTGGTCGGCTTCGATGATTATAAAGCCCAGCTTTCCGAGGGGGTCAAGCTGACCACCTACGAAAATGACGAGAAAGTCCTTGTCCAGATCAGTGTGAATACCCTGCTCAAAAGGATTGAGGGAAAAGCCCGCGCCAGGGGCGTGCGGATCGTAGGAGGCAGCATTGTCCTGGGGAATACGGTAAAGATGAGGAGGGAATAGGGTGGCAGAGGTGAAGATGAAGGACATTGCGGCTGCGGTAGGCGTCAGTGTAGTGACCGTGTCCAATGCCCTGTCAGGCAAAAAAGGCGTCAGCGAGGATGTGCGCCAGCTGGTGGAGGAAACAGCCCGGGAAATGGGATACGACCTGAAAAAAAGTGAGAAACAGTCCCAGGGGACCGTGATCGGCGTGATCGCTTCTGAAAAATACATTACTGTGGGAAATTCCTTTTACTGGGCGTTGTATCAGCGTGTGGTATATGAGGCGTCTAAGCAGCAGAGCGTTACCATGCTGGAGATCATAACCCTGGATGCTGAGAAAAAGGAAGAGCTGCCCAAGCTGATGAAGGAAAAAGCCATCAGCGGGCTGATGATCATCGGCTGGATGTCCCGTTCCTATGTGGAGAAACTGGTGGCTGCCGCCGGGGTTCCCATCGTGCTGCTGGATTTCCAGATGAAGGGGATCCGGTGCGATGCAGTGATGTCCAGTAATTATGTGGGGATGTATAAGATGACCCGCTACCTTCTGGAACGAGGGCACCGGGACATTGCTTTTGTAGGTTCCATAGAAGCAAATGAAAATATCCTGGACCGTTATTTCGGATATAAGAAAGCCCTGATGGAGGCTGGTATCCGGGTCTGGGAGGACTGGGTCCTGAAAGACAGAGATCTGGGAGGGGGACAGCACCGGGTAGAGATACCAAAGCATATGCCCACAGCCTTTGTCTGCAACAGTGACTGGGCAGCCGGGACGCTGTATGAGCAATTAACCGGCAGCGGACTGCGGGTGCCGGAGGATGTGTCCATCGTAGGCTATGACAATTATCTGTACGGCAGCAATTTTGCAGAGAAGCTGACTACCTATAACGTGGATATGAAACAAATGGCGCATCAGGCAGTGAAGCTTCTTCAGGGAAAAATAAAAGGCGATGATAAATACTGGGGAACCAGGTATATAGACAGCGTGGTCATAGAGCGCGAAAGCGTGAGAAATTTAAACGAAAAGATGTCCGAGTAAACGGGCATCTTTTTTTGAGCGCAAATACAGAACGGGAAACTAAAAAATAGATTAAAATTAAAAGTTTTTAATTTAATTAAAAAATAAATTAAGTGGTAAATCATAGCGAAATTAGGCAAATAATAACCAAAAAACAAGTTTTGAAACTGTGAAAATGGTAGAAGTGACGATAAATCAAAAGAAAATGTTGAAATTAAAAGAGATTAATGGTAAGATTAAAACAACTTAAAAAGAGGAGGAAATTAAGATGAAAAAAGAAACATTAAAGAGAGCGGCTGCTCTGTCCATGGCATCCATGATGGTGCTGTCCCTGGCAGCCTGCGGCGGTCAGGAGACGAGGAGGCAAGCGGTGAAAACAGCAGTGCCAATGTACCGGCGATCAACGATATTACTCTTGGAGAGGATTACCAGGACGTGAAAGCAGATATCAAGATCCTTACCAACCGGACCGATATCGTAGACAAGGTATACAAAGGCTATGCACAACAGTTCATGGAGCTGTATCCCAATATTACGGTAGAGTATGAAGGAATCACCGATTACGAAGAATCCCTGCAGCTTCGTCTCTCCACAGGAGACTGGGGCGATATCTGCTACATCCCCTCCAGCGTGGATAAGAGCGAACTTTCCACTTACTTCACTCCTATGGGAGATTTCGATACGCTGGACGGCATTTATAATTACTGCCAGGAAAAGACCAGCGATGGAGTGGTATACGGCATTGCCAACGGCGGAACTGCCAGCGGCGTTGCTTACAACAAGCGCATCTGGGAAGAAGCAGGCATCACGGAGCTGCCAAAGACTCCGGACGAATTCATTGACGATCTGAAGCAGATCCAGGACAAGACAGACGCCATTCCGCTGTATACCAACTTTGCGGCAGGCTGGACTATGGGCGCATGGAATGATTACACAGGAATCGCGGCTACCGGAGATCCGGACTTTAAGAACAACAAGCTGCTGCACACCAAGGATCCATTCAGCAAAAAAGATGATATGACAGGTCCTTACGCAGTATTCTATACGCTTTATGAGGCAGTAAATCAGAAACTGGTAGAAGAAGACCCGGCGTCCAGCGATTGGGAATCTTCTAAAGGTAAGATCAACAGCGGCGAGATTGCTACTATGGTACTGGGTTCCTGGTGCGTGGAACAGTTTAAGGGAGCCGGAGACCAGGGCGACGATATTGGCTATATGCCATTCCCTATTTCCATTGACGGCAAACAGTATGTCAGCACCGGAGGAAACTATTCCTATGGAATCAACTGCCAGGCAAGCGAAGACAATCAGATCGCTGCTATGCTGTATGTAAAATGGCTTCTGGAAGAGTCACCGATCTTCGCAGATGAAGGAAGCATCCCTGCATTAAAGAACGGCGAGATGCCGGACTGCCTGGATGGTCTGGAAGGCGCAGAACTGCTTTCTGACAATCCTGCTCAGGATGGAGAAGAAGGTCTGTATGACGATATGTGCAATGAAAGCGAACTTCTCACAGGAGATTATGCAGTCAGCGAAGTACTGGAGGCAGCTCTGTATGACAGCGATACACTGGACAACATGATGAAGACCTGGAATGAAAAATGGACTTCCGCGCAGGAAAATCTGGGTGTAGAAGTAACAGAATAAGAGAAAAGTAATGGCTGGGCTGCCGTAGGGTGCGGCAGCCCGCTTTTCATGAAATGCGATAATCCCGGGAAAGGAGATTCTTATGGCAAAGCAGAATACGGCAGGTTCACTTGAGAAGAAAACGTTTTCTCAGTGGGTCAGCCAGAAAAAAATTCAGCAGAGACTGGTGATCATAACCTTTTTGTTTGTTCCCCTTCTTCTGCTTTTGGTATTTACCTATATTCCTTTTGGAAAAATGATCCAGTTCAGCTTCTACGATATGAAATACATCGGACCCAAAGTTTGGGTGGGGCTGAAAAACTACATAGACGTATTTAAGAGACCGGAATGTTTCCAGTCCCTGCTGGTCAGTGTCTACTATATGGGCGGGGCAGTGGTGCAGCTGGCGCTGGCATTGTTCTTTGCCACACTGATGGTCTTTAAGGTAAAGGGAGCGTCTATTTTCAAAGGATGTATGTTCTTCCCCTATCTGATCTGCGGAATCGCGGTAGGATTTATCTTTAAGTTTTTCTACGCAAGAGGCTATGTCCTGGACTCCATCCTTCAGATCTTCGGCATGGATCTGGAGAATATCCCCATGTGGCTGCAGGATAAAAGCATCAACAATATTTCCCTGGCAGCTACATCCGTATGGCGTTATACCGGGCAGAATATGATCCTCTTCCTGGGCGCTATGATGTCTGTGGATACCGACCTCTATGAGGCAGCCTCTCTGGACGGCGCCAACAAATGGCATCAGTTCATCTACATCATCCTGCCAAGCATCAAGTCCATCGTAGTATTGAACCTGATCCTTTCCATCAGCGGTTCCTTAAGCGCCTTCGAGCCGCCTTACGTTATTACAAACGGTACCATGGGAACAGGAACTTATTTCGTTATCATGAACCGTCTGGCGCATGAAAATCAGAAAGTAGGACTGGCGTGTGCTATGGCGATCGTGCTGCTGGCAATCATCATTGTATGTACCGTGGCACAGAAATTGTTCTTTAAATATGTCTTTGACGACGGAACCTCAGATGAATCCAAGGCTGCAGTAAGAAAGAGAAAGAGAGCAGAAAAGGCAGCAAGGAAAGGAGGAAACAGAGCATGAATAAGAGAAAAAAGAAAATAAGTCCAGGTTCAGCAGTTTTCTCAGTATTTAAATATCTGATGCTGACCGCGGCGGCTGTGATCGCAGTCCTTCCTGTGTGTGTCTGTGTGCTGACCGCTTTTAAGACCACAGAGGAATATAACACCACCTCTCCATTGGACGCGCCGGCTACTTTTTTGAACTTTGAGAATTTTAAGATTGCTTTTCAGCAGGCGAATATGCTTCAGGGCTTTTTGAATACAGCCATTGTCCTGGTGGTGGTTCTCTTTGTTTCTGTATTCATCGGAGCCATGCTGGCTTATGTGCTGAACCGTTTTAAATTCAAAGGAAATGCCGTGATCCAGAACTTATTTATGTTCGCGGCTCTGATCCCCGGCATTGCTACCCAGGTAACGGTTTACCAGATCATGTATTCTCTGGGACTGATCAATCATTTGTACGGCTATATGATCGTGCTGATGGGAACGGATATTATTTCCATTTATATTTTCCTGCAGTTTTTTGAAAATCTGTCGGTCTCTCTGGATGAATCGGCGATCATGGACGGATGTACCTACTTCGGCGTGTTCTTTAAGATTTTATTCCCGCTGTTAAAGCCAGCCATTGTGACCTCTCTGGTCCTCAAAGGCGTAGGCGTTTACAATGAGTACTATATGTCCAACCTTTATCTGCAGTCAAAAGAACTGAAGACCATTTCCACGGCGCTGTATACGTTTACAGGTCCTTACGGCAACCAGTACAACTATATCTGTGCCGGCGTATTGATTACCATTATCCCTATTTTCATTCTGTTTCTTGTATTCCAGAAGCAGATCTACAGCGGTATGGCGGCAGGAGCTGTCAAAGGCTGACAAACATCAGACAGGAAGTAATATATGGAGGACAGACAATGAGCGAGGTAAAAATCATCGGGGCAGATGTGCCCAACATGCCCTGGCAGGAACGGCAGGAGACAGCAAAGGACAGCATGCCCTTATGGAGATATACAGAAAATCCGGTGATCGGAAGAAACCCTGTAGAAGGAGTGGCGCGGATCTTCAACAGTGCCGTGATCCCCTATGAAGGGGCGTTTATCGGAGTGTTCCGCGGAGAACAGGTAAACGGCATTCCTTATATCTATCTGGGCAGAAGCCGGGATGGGATCCACTGGGATTTTGACAAAGAGAAAATTCCCTTCCAGGACGAAGAGGGAAAGGAATTTATGCCGGTCTATGCCTATGACCCCAGACTGGTAGAGGTGGAGGGCACTTACTATATCATGTGGTGCCAGGATTTCTACGGGGCAGCCATCGGCATGGCAAAGACCACAGACTTTAAGACCTTTACCAGGGTGGAGAATCCGTTTCTTCCCTTTAACAGAAACGCGGTGCTGTTTCCGAGAAAGATCAACGGAAATTTCGTGCTTCTTTCCAGACCCAGCGACAGCGGACATACGCCCTTCGGCGATATCTTTCTCTCAGAAAGCCCGGATATGGTCTACTGGGGAAAACACCGCCATGTCATGGGCAAAAGCCCGGAATGGTGGGAATCGGTGAAGATCGGCGGCGGAGCGGCGCCTATTGAGACCAGCGAAGGCTGGCTGCTGTTTTACCATGGAGTTACCGGAACCTGCAACGGCTATGTATACAGCATCGGCGGAGCCATTCTGGATATCGACCAGCCTTCCGTGGTGAAATACCGCTGTGAGAATTTCCTTCTGACTCCGGAAGAATGGTATGAGGAGCGGGGATTTGTCCCCAATGTAACCTTCCCCTGCGCTACCATCCAGGATGCTGCCACAGGCAGGATCGCCATCTATTACGGCGCGGCGGATTCTTATGTAGGACTTGCTTTTACAACCGTTGACCAGGTGGTTTCTTATATCAAGGAGCATTCGGTAGTAAGAGCAGATGACACAGAGATTGGAAGAAGATAATGATGCAGGAAAAAAAGAAATTTGCGGCAGATGTAAAAGAACATCTGACAACGAAAATCATACCTTTTTGGAAAAACCTCAGAGATGAGGAATACGGCGGATATTACGGATGGCTGGGCTATGACCTGAAGCTGGAGAAAGAGGCAGTCAAAGGCTGTATCTTAAACAGCCGGATCCTCTGGTTCTTCTCTAATGCGTACCTGCTTTTGGGCGGGGATGACCTTCTTGAAGAGGCAGATCATGCCTGGGAGTTCCTGCGGGACTGCTGCGTGGACAAAGAAAACGGCGGCGTCTACTGGTCCCTGACCTATGACGGAAAACCGGAAGACACCACCAAGCACACCTATAATCAGGCATTTGCAGTCTATGCCCTTTCCTCCTATTACGACGCTTCCGGAAATGAGGAGGCGAGGAAGCTGGCAGAGGAGCTGTACCGGCTGATCGAGACAAAGTGCAGGGATGCGTACGGTTATCTGGAGGCGTTTAATGTCCGCTTTGAGCCGGAAGTCAATGACAAGCTTTCCGAAAACGGCGTACTGGCGGAAAAGACCATGAACACCCTGCTCCACGTATTGGAAGCATATACAGAATTGTACCGTGTGACAAAAGAGAAGGAAGTGGGGGACCGGCTCCGGTTCCTGCTGGATCTTTTCGCAGAGAAGGTATACAACCGGGAACAGGGACGCCAGGAGGTCTTTTTTGACCGCAAGTGGAACAGTCTGATCGATCTGTATTCCTATGGTCATGACATTGAAAGCGCATGGCTGGTGGACCGGGCATTGGACGTGCTGGAGGATGAGGCTTGCCGGGAAAAGCTTGGTCCCATTACCAGGGAGATCACAGAGAACATTTCTAAGCGCGCATACCGGGAGCATTCCCTGGTAAATGAGGCAGAGAACGGCGTGGTGGATACCACCAGAGTCTGGTGGGTCCAGGCAGAAGCCGTAGTCGGCTTTCTGAACGGATGGCAGAGGACGCCGGAGCGGACAGATTATCTGGAGGCTGCGGAGGATATCTGGGAATATATCAAAGAGAAGATGGTAGACCACAGAGAAGGGTCAGAGTGGTTCTGGGCGGCGGACCAGGAGGGAAATCCTCTGGAAAAGCCCATTGTAGAGCCGTGGAAATGCCCTTATCACAATGGCAGGATGTGCATCGAGGTAATCAGGAGGATAGAAAATGCTGCATGAACAGTATTATGTGGAAAAAGCGAAGGTGGACCGTCTGGTAAACAGGCGGAACCGGAAGACGGATTTCTACAATGGAATCTATGACCGGTATGAGTTTCCGGTGCTGACCAGAGACTTTGCCCCGGTTCATTGGAGATATGATTTAGACAAAGAGAGCAACCCTTATTTTATGGAGCGTCTGGGCATCAACGCAGTGATGAATTCCGGCGCCATACGGCTGAACGGCAAATATTATCTGGTAGTCCGGGTCGAGGGCAATGACCGGAAATCCTTCTTTGCCGTGGCAGAAAGTGATACGGGTGTGGACGGCTTCCGTTTCTGGGATTATCCGGTGGTGCTGCCGGATACCTGCCCGGAGGAAACCAATGTCTATGATATGAGGCTGACCCAGCATGAGGACGGCTGGATTTACGGCGTGTTCTGCTCCGAGAGCAAGGATAAGGAAAATCCCGATTTATCCGCCGCTGTTGCGGCAGCCGGCATTGTCCGCACCAAGGATTTAAAGACCTGGGAGAGACTGGATAATCTGACTACGCTCCGGTCTCCTCAGCAGCGCAACGTCGCCCTTCATCCGGAGTTTGTAGACGGAAAATATGCGTTCTACACCAGACCTATGGACGGATTTATTGAGACCGGATCCGGCGGAGGGATCGGCTTCGGGCTCTGTGAGGATATCGAACACGCGGTAATAGACGAAGAGAAGATCATCAGCAGAAGGATCTACCATACCCTGACCGAGTCCAAAAACGGAGCCGGCGCAGTGCCCATCCGGGGAAAGAAATGCTGGATCCACATTGCCCACGGAGTACGCAACACGGCTGCCGGACTGAGGTATGTGCTCTATGCCTTCGGCACAGATCTGGAACATCCGGATCAGGTCATCGCCGAACCCTCCGGGGTATTCCTGGTGCCTTTGAAAGAGGAGCGGGTAGGAGATGTGTCCAATGTGGTCTTTACCAACGGAGCCATTGCAGGAGATAACGGAGAGGTGTACATCTACTATGCGTCCTGCGACACCAGAATGCATGTGGCAGTCACCACCATTGACAAGCTGGAAGATTATCTGTTCCATACACCGAAGGATCCTCTGCGGTCACCGGATTGTGTGAAACAAAGATGTGAGCTGATCGACCGAAACATGGAGCTTTTAAAGAAAGCAGAACAAAGATAAGAAAGACGGCGTAAGCCAGAAGTTTACAGGCTGCCGGCATCTTCCCCGCAAGGGGGAATGCCCGGAAACGGGAAGCCGGCAGCCTGTTTGCAAAAAACGGGAACCTAGAAAGTAAAAAGAGGAGCAGGAAGGAGGAGCGGCGTGAAAAGTTATTTCGCAAAGATCAGAGAGAATACAGCCGGTATGAACGGCAGGGAAAAGGCGGATTATGTGCTGACCTACTACTGGTATCATATACTGGGATTTGCCGCCGCCCTGGGTCTGGTCCTTTTTCTGATCATACATTTTGGCTTTCGGCAGGCGCCTCCCGTGTTTACCTGCGTGCTGGTGAATCAGGATATTAATTTTGCCAGGGATCAGGAGCTGGAGGAAGCATTTGCCAAAGCCTCGAAGCTTCCGGCAGACCGGCTGGAGATCGACTCGGATTTCAATCTGTCCTATGGGGACACCCAGCTGGAAGGAGTAAATGAAAGTTCCTATGAGAAATTCTTCTTTAAATGGAGGAACCAGGAGCTGGATGCAGTGCTGATGCCGGAGAGCTTTTATGAATACTGCCGGGAGCTGGGAGGCAGCTTTTACAGCCTAGACCAGTGGGATACCCGGGATCTTCCCATATATGAGGAGTCCGGCGTTCCTACAGCCATCAAGGCAGAAGAAACCGGTCTGGCAAAGTATTTGAACAACGAAACCGGAGAAGCTCTGCTTCTGGTATTTCCTGATACAGGACAGCATCAAGAGGCGTGCGGAGCATTTCTTCAGTTTCTGCAGGAGGAAAAGAAAGATGCGGATATCACCGGAGCATGAGAAACTTCAGTACACCGGACGGATTGACTGGAAGGACAAAGAGGCTCCGGTGTTTTTCTTTCCCGGAACCTCTGTGAGGATGCGGTTTACAGGAGAGACCTTAAAGGTGCGGGTAAGGAATCAAAGCGCCTATTGGGACAGCTATCTGGGATATTTCCTGGATGGAGAGCAGGGAAAGCTGCGGCTGCCCGGCGAAGGAGAAGAAACCCTGGAGATCCTGGCAGGCGCTGGAAGGAACAGAGACCTTTCCGTTCATGAACTTCTGCTGTTTAAGCGGCAGGACGGCTGCCATCAGGTGACGCTTCTGGGATTTGAGCTGGAAGAGGGAGGACAGATCCTGCCTCTTCCGGAAAAGAGCAGGCGCAGGATGGAGGTATACGGGGATTCTGTGTCAGCCGGGGAAGTATCGGAAGCGGTGGACTATACAGGGAAACCGGATCCGGTCCACAGCGGAGAGTATTCCAACAGCTGGTACTCCTATGCCTGGATCACTGCCAGAATGCTGGGAGCGGAACTGCACAATGTATCCCAGGGAGGCATTGCCCTTCTGGACGGTACCGGCTGGTTCTGCCAGCCGCAGGCAGTGGGCATGGAGAGCCTGTGGGACAAGGTCTGCTGTCATCCGGCTTATGGTCCGGCGCGGCAATGGGAGTTTGAAAACTATCTTCCCCAGGTGGTCGTGACGGCGATCGGGCAGAATGACGCTTATCCGGAAAATTATATGAAAGAAGATTACCAGGGAGAGAAAGCCCGCAGATGGAGGGAGGCTTATGCCGGATTCCTGAGAAAGCTGCGGGGAAAATACCCAGAGGCATGGATCCTCTGCATAACGACCCTGTTAGAACACGACAGCGCCTGGGATCAGGCGATCGGGCAGGTCTGCCAGAGCCTGGGGGACAGCCGGATCCGGCAGTTCCTTTTTCAGCGCAATGGAAGAGGGACGCCGGGACATCTGCGCATCCGGGAAGCCCAGGAGATGGCAGAGGAACTGACTGCCTATATCCAAAGCCTGGGAATTGACTGGTGAAGAGAACACCCAATAGAATTTATATTTCCAAATAGAGTCAAGGAGCATAAGTCCAGGAGATTTGAGACTGGATGGAAAAAGGAGGAGGACAAAAACATGGATGCAAAGAAAAGATATGAGGAATGGCTGGAGAATCCTTATTTTGACCAGGAGACAAAAGAGGAACTAAAGAAGATCGCAGACAATGAGAAAGAGATCCAGGACCGCTTTTACCGGGACCTGGAATTTGGCACAGGAGGACTTCGGGGCGTGATCGGCGCAGGTACAAACCGCATGAACATCTATACGGTGCGCAAAGCGACTCAGGGTCTTGCCAATTATATCCGCAAAGAGCATACCGAGGAGAAAGGGGTGGCGATTGCCTTTGATTCCAGGAATATGTCCCCGGAATTTGCCGGGGAGGCAGCCCTTTGCCTGGCGGCAAACGGGATCAGGGCATATATCTTTCCTTCTCTGCGTCCGACTCCCATGCTCTCCTTTGCGCTGCGGGAGCTGGGCTGTACGGCAGGGATCGTAGTGACTGCCAGCCACAATCCGCCGGAATACAATGGCTATAAAGTGTACTGGGAGGACGGCGCCCAGATCACCAGCCCCAGAGACCGGCAGATCATTGAGGAGGTCAGCCGGGTGACCGATTACGCGGACGTAAAGACTATGGGCCTGGAAGAAGCCCAGAAAGCAGGGCTGTATCAGATCATAGGTCCGGAGATGGACGATAAGTTTACAGAAGCCCTGAAGGCTCTCGTGCTCCGCCCGGAAATTCTGGAGCAGGAAGCAAAAAATCTGAAAATTGTCTATACCCCTCTTCACGGTACAGGAAACCTTCCTGTGCGGAGGATTTTAGAGGAACTGGGCTTTACACAGGTGTATGTGGTAAAAGAACAGGAACTGCCGGACGGGGATTTCCCTACGGTTTCCTATCCCAATCCGGAGGATAAGAATGCCTTCCGGCTGGCTCTGGAGCTGGCAAAGGAGAAAGACGCGGATCTGGTACTGGCGACCGACCCGGACGCAGACCGGCTCGGCATTTACGCTAAGGATACAGAAAGCGGAGAATACAAGAGCTTTACCGGAAACATGTCCGGTACACTGGTCCTGGAATACATCCTTTCCCAGAGGAAAGCGCTGGGAACACTGCCGGAGAACGGAGCTGTGGTCACCACAGTGGTATCCGGAAAAATGGCAAAGGAAATCGCAAAGGACTATGGCATGGATCTGATCGAGACCCTGACCGGATTTAAATACATCGGAGAACAGATTAAATTTTTCGAGGAAACGCAGGACCATACCTATGTCTTCGGATATGAAGAAAGCTACGGCTGTCTGGTGGGAACTCATGCAAGGGATAAGGACGCAGTGTCCGCGGTCATGGCGCTGTGCGAGGCTGCCGCTTATTACAAACATCAGGGAATCACCCTTTGCCAGCAGATGGAGCGGCTTTTTGAAAAATACGGGTATTATCAGGAAGACCTCTGTACCGTAACCCTGAAAGGACAGGAAGGCGCAGAGAAGATCCAGGCGATGATGGAACAGATCCGCTCTGCGGTGCCTCAGACCATAGGCGGCTTCCGGGTACTGCGCTTCCGGGACTACAGAGAACAGAAGATCCGGGACTGTGTGACCAAAGAAGAGACCCCTTCTGGTCTTCCCAAGTCCAATGTGCTTTATTTTGAACTGGAGGATAATGCCTGGTGCTGCATCCGTCCTTCCGGAACCGAACCGAAGATCAAGTTTTATATGGGTGTAAAAGGCGCGGACAGCGCAGACGCAGAAGAAAAACTGACAGGTCTTAGAGAAGCAGTAAAGGCTTTGGCACAGTAGACAGGGAGAGAGAAAAATGAGTGTTCTGAAATTAAAACCAAGCTGTAAAGATTATCTGTGGGGAGGCCATCGGCTGGCAGAGGAGTACGGGAAGGAGTACGACGGAGAGATCCTGGCGGAAACCTGGGAGCTCTCCTGCCATCCGGACGGTCCTTCCACCATTGTAAACGGTCCCTGGGCAGGAAAAACCCTGCAGCAGTATATTGAGGAAGAAGGCAAGTCGGTGCTGGGGAATAACTGCAGGAGATTCCGGGACTTTCCCATTCTTACCAAGTTTATTGACGCCAGGGAAAATCTTTCCATCCAGGTCCATCCGGATAACCGGTATGCGCTGAAAAATGAAGGGCAGTATGGGAAAACCGAGATGTGGTATGTGATGGATGCCGGCAGGGATGCCTTTCTCTACTATGGATTTAAAAAGGAGATCAGCAAAGAGGAGTTTGCCCGGAGGATACAGGAGGATACCCTTCTGGAAGTACTGAACGCGGTGCCGGTGCAGAAAGGCGATGTATTGTTCATTGAATCCGGAACCATCCATGCCATTGGCGCGGATATCCTCATTGCAGAGATCCAGCAGAATTCCAATGTCACCTACCGTGTCTATGATTACGGAAGAGTGGGTAAGGACGGAAAGAAAAGAGACCTGCATATCGAAAAAGCCCTTGCAGTGACCAACCGGGTTCCCCTGCTGAAAAGCAAAAGCAGCTATCCTCATGTAGCGGACTGTGACTATTTCACAGTGGACAAGCTGAATCTGGACGGACACATCATGGGCAGAATGGAAGGAAATGTGTCAGAGGAATCCTTTGTCAGCATCCTGATCCTGGACGGAGAGGGGACCGTGACCTGCGGGGATACAGTTTCCTATAAGAAAGGCGACAGCCTGTTCCTTCCGGCAGGAAGCGGAAAGTATGTGATCGAAGGAAGCTGCGACGCGCTGCTTACCAGGATCCGGGAGAAAGCGGCGCCGGTGCGCATCGGAATCAATCTGAGCGGAACAGGGACCAGGATCGGACTGGTGGATGTCCATGATCAGCTGATCGATTCCGCATGGATCCCTATGGATACCGCATGTCCTGCCCAGGAAATGATCCGCGCAGCGGTGCAGACGGCGCTGAAGCTGCTGGAGAAGAATGGGATTTCCATGGAACAGTGCACGGGCGCCGGAGTCGGCGTACCGGGAACGGTGGACTGCAAAGAGGGGATTGTCCGCTACTCCAACAATATCCGGTGGGAGGATGTGCCTCTGGTAAAGGAGATGGGCAGATATCTGCCGGTTCCCATAGAAGCGGCAAACGACGCAGACTGCGCGGCGCTTGGAGAGGCGGCAGCAGGAGCGGGGAAGGAATGCAGTGATCTTGTCATGCTTACTGTGGGCGCAGGCGTGGGCGGATCCGTTCTTTTGGACGGGGAGCTCTGCCAGGGAAAAGGCATCGGAGGAAGCGAACTGGGACATATGGTGATCGTAGAAAAAGGAGAACCATGTACCTGCGGACGAAGAGGCTGCCTGGAAGCCTATGTATCCATTCCGGCGCTGAAACGCCAGGCGAAAGAAAAGACAGGTCAGGATATGGAGGCGGAAGAAATTTTTGCTAAGGCTGCGGCAGGAGACCCTGCCATGAAGGAACTCCTGGAGCTTTACGCAGAAAGACTGGGAATCGGCATTGTCAATATCGTAAATATTTTCCGGCCCCAGATGGTGCTGTTGGGAGGAGAGATCTCCCGCTGGGCGCAGATGCTGCTTCCGTCCCTTAGGAAGATCATGGAAGAGGGCTGCTTTGGAAGGGAAAAGGGAGAGCTTCCGCTGATCGAGACCGCTGCCCTGGGCACAGACGCCGGTGTGATCGGCGCCGCCGGAATACTGCTTCGCCGGGAAAACAGCAGAAACACCCGATAAAACCGGATATTTTGGCAACACTAAAAGCAAAGACAAGAGCAAAGGAGAACCATATGACAAAGGTTTCTTTAGACAATCGTGTTGTCAAAATCTTAAACCACATACAGGCAGGGGTGCTGTACTGCAAAAACGACCCGTATTTTACCATTTTATATGCCAATGATTACTTCTACCAGATGATCGGCTATGAAAAGGACGAGTTTGCCCTTCTGTACAGCAACCGGTTTGCCGATTTGGTGCCGGACGGCATTTCCAAAAGCCCGGAAACCGGGAGCCTGCACAGGACAGAGGAAAGTCCTCTGGACTTTGAATACCGGATGCGCAGCAAAGACGGGAAGATCTTCTGGGTCCGCGACACATCCTGGTACGAAAAGGAACACGACTGCTGGTATGTGACCATCATGGATATCACAGATACGAAAAATACGGCATATGAGAGACAGCGGCTGGAATTTTACCTCAATAACATGCCGAATAAGATCGTGATCTGCGACCGGAATGCCTCTATTATCTATAAAAATAAACAGGCAGAGCAGTGCCCGTATTACGAAAAGGATGCCGACTCCCTTTTCCAGCTGGTGGAAGGACATACGCTGATCCGACAGCCGGAGGAGATCCTGGAGCAGGCGTCCAGGGGAAAGATCCAGGAATATGAGACCCGGTATGAAAAAGACGGGATTTTCATCGGACATGATAAGAACCGGATGGTCCCCATCTGGAATGCAGAAGGGGAGATCGTCAATTATATGCAGATCAGCGAGGATTTTCTGGATAAGAGCGACGGACTGACACATTTCCCTACACGGTCCATGTTTGAATATTATTTCTCTTATTACACCCGGTTCCATCCGGAACGTCAGGTTTTCTTTCTGATCCTGGATGTAGATGATTTTAAACAGATCAATGATACTTACGGACACTGTACAGGGGATGAGATCATACAGAATACCGGGCGCAAGCTGACTTCGGTTTTGGGACGGCAGGATTATGTGTGCCGGTTCGGAGGAGATGAGTTCCTGGTGCTCTTTGTGGATCAGAGCCTGGAAACCGTCATAGAAAAAGGAAATTACATCCTCAGCACAGGCAGCCGTCTGATCCGGAAAGAAAAGAGAACGCTGACTGTGACCTACAGCATAGGGATCGCTGCCAGGGAGGGAGAAGAGGGATACCAGGAACTGCTGGAAAAAGCAGACAGCGCTCTGTATCATGTGAAAGGAAACGGAAAAGGCGGCATCGGGGTTTTTGGGGAAAACGATGTGTTCTGAGATCGCTGCCGGTTTTTTTCAGAGCTTCACAGCCCATGGCAGGAGTTTAGCTCCTGTCATGGGCTGTGTCTTTGGCTGTCTGCTTTTCCAGATTGCGCAGGTGAAGATAGACGGTATTTTTGGAGATCACTGTTCACCGATTTCCGATACGACGATTTTGTCGTCCATGTCGGTAGGAACGGATCTGTTCTCCCATGTAAAGACGCAGCTGCCTTATGCTCTGGTGACGGCAGCCTGCACGGTAGTTCTGTACGTGGCATTTGGTTTGGCGATGTAGAGAGATTCCTGTGTGTTTGTACAGGATTCCAGGTTTTGCTGTAAGACAAAGGGGACCGGAAGAGGCACGAAGCTGCTTTTTCCGGTCCCCTTTGCCGAATTTTGTAGAAATCCATAGAAATTTATTGTATAATCTACCTATTCATGAAGGAAAAATGCGAAACGGAGAAAGCGGAAAAGAAGAAAGAGACAGAGGAACGAAAATGGAGAAAGAGTATTTTGATCTGGAATTTTTAAAGGAAAAATTAGGCTTGTGTGTGTTTCCGGACAGCTTATTCCCGGATATGTTTTTGCTGGACTGCCGGGAGGAACAGGTCTATATCACCCGGGGAATGGCAGCTGTACTGGGGACGGACAGCACACCTTCTAAGGGACGTATGAGCATAGAAGCGCTGAAAAGCTATTTCAGCCCGTCCAGCAGCAGTATTTTCCAGCAGGATGTGACCCGCATCCGGGAGGGGAAGACCAATCGTACCGACAGCCATCTGAACCTGGTGAAAAACGGACAGGAGACCAATCTGCTGCTGGTGATGGCTGCACTGGAAAAGCCGGGCTATATCCTGGGCGTGATGCATATTAATTTTGACCTGACCCATACCCACAGCAGCCAGCTGGAGGATACGGTCCGGCAGCTGAGACAGGCGGAGATGATCAACAGCCTGATCCTGGAGGGGAGTACCGACTATATTTACCATTTGGATATTGTTAATAATATCTGTACCTTTTCTCCAAAAGCAATGGAAGTGCTGCCTCTGGAAAACAACACCTTTTCCAATGCTATGGACCGGCTTTTAAGTTTCATTGTCCCTGAGGACAGGGGGATTTTCCTGGAGTCCTTTGCGCCGTTTTTAACGGGGAAGAGTCTGTATCACAGGGCAGAGTACCGGGTCATGACAAAGCAGGGCGGCATCATATGGATCAAGTGCCAGGGCAAGGGCGTCCATGATGAAAATGGAAATCCTCTGATGATCGCAGGCTCCCTGATCGATATCACGGAGCAGAAAAAGGCGGATCAGAAGATCAGCGATATGCTTCTCTATGATGTGATGACAGGATTGAAGAACCGGTATTGTTTTGAACAGGAAATGCAGGAATATCTAAAGGAGCCGGATGCCAGGGGAAGTGTCCTGTGCATCGATATCCATAATTTTAAAGTGTTTAATGAGATTTTCGGACACAGCTTCGCCAACCGGATCCTGGTAGAGTTTGCCAAGATCATTCAGCTGTACATCAGCAATAATCTGGGCGTTTACCGTCTGGAGGGGGATGAGTTTCTGGTGCATCTAAAGGAGAGTACCCAGGAGGAAATCCGGCAGAAGCTGGCGCCTTTTCAGATGTATCTCAGCAAGGAACGGGTACTGGACGGACATGTAGTATTTATACGTGCCAATATCGGTGTGTCCATCTATCCGGATAACGGAGAGACGGCGGAGGAGCTGATCAAAAACGCCAATACGGCGCTTCTGATGCGGACAAAATCCCAGCAGCACCAGACCGTATTCTTCCGCAGTGAGAGCATGGATAAGCTCAGCAAAAAATATTATCTGGAAAATATCCTCAGACAGGATACGGCAGATAATATGAAAAATTTCCGATTGGTGTACCAGCCCATCATAGAAAAGAAAGGGGATAAATTCCTGTGGCATGGTGCCGAGGCTCTGCTGCGCTACAGCAATTCCAAGTTCCAGGATCTGAATCAGTCGGAGCTGATAGAAGCGCTGGAATACTCCGATATGATCATTCCTGTAGGACGGTGGATCATCCGGCAGGCAGTCAAAGAATGCGCGTACTGGCATAAGATGGGATTCCCCATCAGTGTCAACGTAAATATATCCGCACAGCAGGTATCCGACGAGGGTGTGGTAGCATTTATCCAGAGCTGCTGCCAGGAGGAGGGACTGGATCCGAAATGGCTGATCTGTGAGCTGACCGAAACTTCCCTGATCCGCAATATGGAGATTGCGGGGCAGTTCTGCAAAGAGCTGATGGGAATCGGCGCCGGAGTTGCCCTGGACGATTTCGGCACAGGCTATTCCGGACTGAGCTATCTGAAACATCTGCCCATCACCCACCTGAAAGTAGACCGAACTTATGTACAGAATCTGGTTCGGGAGCCTTACAACCAGATCATCTTAAAGTGCCTTTATGATCTGAGCAAGATGCTGGGACTGCAGATCTGTATGGAGGGGATTGATACAGAGGAAACCTTAAAGCAGGTCCTGGAATTGGAAGAACCTCTGATGCAGGGCTTCTATTTTGATCAGCCTCTGGAAGCAGAAACCTTCCGAAAAGATATGGTAAATCACAGCGTTCCTGTCTGATTACAGAAAAAGAAAGCGGTTCTGCCGTGCCGCCATCCGGAGACTGTCCGGAGCGGGCACGGCAGAGCCGCTTTTGGCAGAAAGGGAATCTTTATAATTTCAAGATCTTCAGCTGATCCGCGGCAAGCTTCTTCTTGTCCTTCCATTTCATGGGAGGCAGCTTCCAGGCGAGGAAATCCTTGTCCTGATATTCCGCACGGATTTTCGGAACCGGATAGATTTTGGCTTCGTGCCTGCTGGGGCAGTCGATCCAGACCCCCCGCAGGCATTTCATCGTCCGGGTGAAGACCATGCCCAGGACAGAAAACCCGAAATGCATGAGAAAATGATTCTTCAGGGACAGGAGAGGAAAAGGTACCTTCATCGCCTTGGTGGCGGCAAGCATACAGGCAGAAGGGCTGCAGCACCCGGGACTGCGGTAAGACGCAAGATCCTTTAAGGATTCCCCGCAGTTTCCCACGGTCAGTATGGGAAGCTTCAGGGCTTGGATATCGTCTTTGCTGTAGGGTCTGCCCTCCCGGTCGAACCACCAGAGCGTATCCCGGCAGGGGACGCCGGAGCCGATGATCACTGCGATGGCGCGGTTCTTGTCTTTTTTCGGTGCATAGATCACATATTCAAAGCCGGATCGTACAGCGGCGAGACAGCCGCCCCGGCAGGATGCCTCCAGTTCTCTGGCAAGTTGGGGCGTCACAGAATCAGGATCCTGGATCCTGGGAGAATGGGGAAGGGAATGCCCCACTAAAACCAGGATATTGGGAAAATGCCGGTGAAAGGTATCGCCCAGAAGGCTGGCATCGGCAGGTCGGAAAGAAAAGACCGGGCATTCCCCGTCCACCACAGCTTCTCCGTGGAAAAATCCCCTGCGGGCTGCTTCCTGGAACAGAGGAATAGCGTCGGGATCAAAGCCCATGATCCTGGCGCCCACACGGTCTACTGCCACGGGATCTGTGCCGGCTGCCAGAAGGCGGGTATCCACGGGATCTACCGGAGCCGGAGTATTTCCTTCTCCGCCGATGAGCCCGTCGATCAGCGTCAGATCCGGTTTCAGGATATAGAGCATATCTGCCAGTTTCTCGTCGATCAGGAAATTGTGGTTCCGCTCCCGCAGGGAATAGGGGATCACCCCCATGGCGTTTTTAAATCCCAGAGTGACCTGTGTGTAAAGATTGGTCTTTAATTTAGGGACAGAAATATAGAAATCCTTTCCCTCCACCACGCCCACAAAAGGCTCCGGGATCAGGATCTCCTTCATGACCCTGGCTTTGGGAAGCAGGTAACGGCGGACCGGACAAAGCTCCAGGGCAGTAAGTCCGGTCTTTCGGTATCTGGCGATGCGGTCAATGCCGCTGATGTGGAAGCTGTTGGCTGTGGGCATCGGCTTTCCCGAAGACTCTGCGATCACAATGCGGGAATGATACTGCTGTACCCATTCAATGACCGCATCCAGGACTCTGGGGTCTGTGGACTCCGGATAATCCTCCTGGATCATGCCGCTTTTATGATACACAGAGACCAGGTTTGGTTTGATGATCACCTGTCTGCTGGAGGCTAATTTTTCAGAGAAATGGCAGTGCCTGTCCAGGGAGTCCAGAGTTTCATATACCAGGTCTTTGACTGCCCGGATATCAGCACGCTGAAAATACGCCGGAGTGCCGTAATTTTTGGGGAGGGAAACATAGTTTCTTGATAGGTCGGTCTCGTCTTTTAACTGCCGCACGACGACTGTTAAATCCTTCATTGCGATAAGCTCCTTTTCTCTTCATTGTACTCTGTACTTTATAGTAGCCCAGAAAGAGGGAAAAAGCAAGAACTTCGTTTTGACAGAACTTTGCTTTCGCCCGTTTGTTTTTGCTTTTTCGTCTGGCAGAAGAGGCACAGATCCGGTATAATGGTTGCATGATGAAAAAAGGGCTGGACAGCATTAGGAGAAAAACAGAAGAGAAAACAGAGAGGAACGTTTATGAATCTGAAAGAATTGGAATATTACAGAATGGTCTGTAAGCACAAAAGTATTACCAAGGCAGCGCATGCCCTCTATATGACGCCCCAGGGTCTCAGTAAGATCATCAAAAACATGGAAAACGAACTGGGAGCCACGCTGCTGAACCGGACAGCCGCAGGCATCAGCCTGACTGCCTCCGGAGAATACCTTTACCGGCATCTGCCGGAGGTCCTGGAGCCTTACCAGCAGATCTGCAGCGAGATTCGCTGCATCGAGCAGCAGGAACACCATGAGATCGACCTGCTGTCAGCCTACGGGATCCTGCGTCTGGTGACGCCGGAATGCCTTGCGGATTTCAGACAGAAATATCCGGAGATTACCTTAACCTACCGGGAGTTTCCTGACCGGCAGGTGGAGCGCCTGTTCCGGGAAGGAGAGGGGAACGTGGCATTCATCGTAGGCAACAGCAGCCTCCGGCATCTGGACGCCACCTTTATGGAAAAATTCGAGATCAAGCTGCTGGTCAACCGGCAGCATCCCCTTGCCTGCAAAGAAAAGGCATCCATCCGGGATCTGGAGGGAGAGAAGCTTTACATTGAAAGTTCCGAGTTCCACATCCACCAGCTGATCATGGAAAAATGCAGGCAGGCGGGATTCGAGCCCCAGATTGCCTTTGAGACCAGCGGATTCAGCCTGTGCCATAAGATGGTCCAGCAAAATAAGGGCGTGTCCGTTACCGTAGACTTTATCTTTGAAGATATGAGCCAGAGCGATCTGGTAATGCTTCCCTTTGAGGACGGTCCTTATTACTGGGAAACCTATATGCTTACCAGAAACGGCAGCACGCCCAATCCCGATATCCGGCTGTTCCACAACCATGTGATGAAATGGCTGAAAGACATTGTGGAGAAAAACATTGTCAGGTAGCCCATGAGACATGGAAAACAGGGCATCAGAAAATGGTTGAGGGCAGAAAACCTTTTGTTGATTACCATTCGGTTAAAAACGTGATACCATAAAGGAGAATTCACTTAGTAATGAACTCCTAAGGAAAAAGAAACACACTCTTGGCATGCGGTGTGTTTCTTTTTTTGTTTTGCTGAGATCTTCTGGACAGCAGAATCCGTCCAGAAATCGAAGGCGGGTCTGAGGGGCAGACCCAGCGGCAATAAATGGCAGGCAGTCTGGCAGCAATAAAATAAATGGTGGAAATCCGGCAGCAATAAATGGTTGACAGCACTCAATAAAACGTTGATGGGAAGCAGCGGGAAAGATTGTTATAATATAGACAAATAAAAGGAACAGTTATCATCAATTGATTCAGGAGGTAAAAATGAGTACATTCAGATTAACTACCATTGAAGAGTTTGAAGCTGCTACAGAGAGACTTTTGGAGACAGGAGCAAAGGTTGGAGCAGATTCCTGGCAGGCGAGAGTCAAGAACCAGACACCCCACTGTAAATTCGGAGAGGAAGGTATCTGCTGCCGGATCTGTACCATGGGACCCTGCCGCATTACCAAGAAAGCCCCCAGAGGAATCTGCGGCTGTGACGCTCACGGCATTGCCGGAAGAAACTTCCTTCGCTTTACCGCAGGCGGCGCCGCTACCCATTCCGACCATGGACGTGAGATCTGCCATACCCTGCACACCGTTGCGCCGGATGGAAACTATAAAGTAAGAGATGCGGAAAAGCTGCTGCGCATTGCCAAAGAATGGGGCGTGGAGACAGAAGGAAAGGATATTTATGATCTGGCACATGAAATGTCCGAGCTTGCCCTTTTAGAGTACGGAAAACCCTTCGGCGTGCAGAGATGGCTTTCCAGAGCTCCCGAACACACCCAGGAACTTTGGAAAAAGGCAGAGCTGGAGCCGAGAGCCATTGACCGGGAAGTATCCACAGCCATGCATATGACCCATATGGGATGTTCTTCCAAACCGGAAGCCCTGGTAAGACAGGCATTGAGAAGCGGTCTTTCCGACGGCTGGGGCGGTTCCATGTGCGGAACCGAATTTTCTGACGTTATGTTCGGTACACCGAAACCGGTGGACACAGAGGCGAACCTGGGCGTTATGAAGGAAGACCATGTCAACATCATTGTACACGGACATGATCCAAGCCTTTCCGAAATGATCTGCGAATATGCAGAAGACCCGGAAATGATCGCTCTGGCAAAATCCCTGGGCGCAAAAGGCATCAACGTGGCAGGTGTCTGCTGTACTTCTAATGAAGTGGCAATGCGAAGAGGCATTCCTATGGCAGGCAACTTCTTACAGCAGGAAAACGTAGTCCTTACCGGGGCATGTGAAGCGATCATTGTAGACGTGCAGTGTATTTTCCCGGCACTGGGACCTCTCTCCAAATGCTTCCATACCAAATTTATCACCACCTCTCCCATCGCGCAGATGCCGGATTCTGATTTTATCCGCTTTAACGCAGAGACCGCAGGAGAGAATGCGAAACAGATCGTACGCATGGCAGTAGAAAACTTTGTCAACAGAAAACAGGATCTGGTATACATACCGCAGCTGAAGCAGAAAGCAACTGTGGGCTATTCCGTAGAAGCCATCGTAAAAGCCCTGGACAAAGTGGCAAGCTCTCAGGGAGACGAACTGGGAACTACGAAGCCGCTGATCCAGTGCATTACCTCCGGTGTCTTAAGAGGAGCTGTAGCTATGGTAGGCTGCAACAACCCCAGAGTGCGTCCGGACTCCGCTCACGTGGAACTGATGAAAAAGCTGATCAAAAATGATATCCTGGTTGTCCTTTCCGGATGTTCTGCACAGGCTGCAGCCAGAGCCGGGCTTATGGACAAACGCGCCAAAGAGCTCTGCGGCGACGGATTAAAGAGGGTCTGCGAACTGGCAGACATTCCTCCGGTTCTTCACATGGGCTCCTGCGTGGATATCAGCCGTATGATGGTGCTGGCATCCAGACTTGCCATTGATTCCGGCCTGAATATTTCCCAGCTTCCTCTGGTAGGCTGCGCGCCGGAATGGATGTCTGAAAAAGCCATCTCCATCGGAAACTATGTAGTGGCAACCGGAATCGACACCTTCCTGGGCGTAGATCCTCAGGTAAGCGGTTCCTCTGAGATGACCTGGTGGCTCACCGAAGGAGTCAAAGACTGGGTAGAGGCTGCCTATACCGTGGAAAAAGACATTGACAAACTGGGTGACCTGATGATTGCCAGAATCGAAGAAAAGAGAGCGGCTCTGGGAATCTGAGGAACCATCTGTAAACCATAAAAGTAAAGAAAGAATGAGCAGGGTCAGATCTGAGACCCTGCCCATTTTTTTCTGCCCTGCGCCAGAAAACCTGCGCCGAAAGCCCTTTTAAAGCTCAGGGAAAAATGCTAAAATAAGGCAGAAGAAAGGACTGGAGAGACCTTTGGAAAGTGAGGGCTGTTATGAGGATTTTAATCGCTGAGGATGAAAAGGATTTAAACAGGATCCTGACCTCGAGGCTTAAGGCAGAGCATTACAGTGTGGACTCCTGCCTGAACGGGGAAGAGGTCCTGGATTATATAGACGGAGGCGCTGAGTATGACGCTTTGATCCTGGATATTATGATGCCTGTGCTGGACGGGCTGTCTGTTTTAAAGAAACTGAGGAACAGGGGGAACCAGGTGCCTGTGCTGCTTCTGACCGCAAAGGACAGTGTGGAGGACCGGGTCAGAGGGCTGGATGCCGGAGCCAATGACTATCTGGTAAAGCCCTTTGCCTTTGAGGAGCTTCTGGCAAGGGTCCGGGTGCTGCTGCGCAAACCGGCGGACGCGCCGAAAACCTGCTTTCAGGTGGGGGATCTGGAGGTCCGTCTGGATACCCACGAGGTATTCAGGGGAGGAGAAAAGATTACCCTCTCAGGAAAGGAATTCTCTCTTCTGCGGTATCTGGTGCAGAATGAAGGGATTGTTCTTTCCAGGGAAAAGCTGGAGCAGCATATCTGGAATTATGATTTTACCGGGGGCTCCAATGTGATTGATGTGTACATCCGTTATCTGCGCAAAAAGATTGACGACGGACGCGAGACAAAACTGATCCACACAGTCCGGGGCGCAGGCTATGTGCTGAAGGTGAAGGCATGAAAAAGTGGTCGTTAAAAGCAAAGCTTACGGTACTGTATACGTTTTTTATGACGCTGCTGACCTGCGTGTCCCTGGCAATTTTGTTTTCTCTGAGCAATCAGGAGATCCTGACCTCTGTGCAGTCGGATCTGCGGGAGCAGGTGCACAAAGGCATGGATGAGATTGAGGCAGAGGAAGGCAGCCTGGATGTGGATTCGGACTTTATGGATCTGGAGAAGGGAATCTACCTGTCTCTGTACAGTGAGGACGGGGCGTTTCTCTACGGAAGGCTGCCTTACGGCTATGAGAACCAGGAAACGCTGTCAGATGGGATTTTGCAGACCACTCAGGGCAGCTCCGGGAAATGGTATGTGTATGACCTGAAGTGTTGGCTGGAAGGATACGGAAACCTCTACATCCGGGGTGTGACCTCTGTGACAGCGGCAGAGAACAGCATCCGCATCACCCTGCGCATGGCACTGATCATCCTTCCTCTTCTGGTAGTCTTTACCGGGATCCTGGGATACCGCTTTACCAGAAGGACTCTCATGCCTGTGCGCAGGATCACGGAGACGGTACAGCGGATCCGCAGGGACGAAGATCTGTCCCGGCGTGTGGGACTGGGCAAAGGAAACGATGAGATCTATCAGCTTTCCGAGACTTTTGACCAGATGCTGGAGCAGCTGGAAGAATCCTTTGGCAGAGAGAAGCAGTTTACCTCAGACGTCTCCCATGAGCTGCGCACCCCGGTGACAGTGATTTTGACCCAGTGCGATGCCATATTGGATCAGGAAGAACTTTCCCCGCAGCAGCGCACGCAGATCGGGCTGATCCGGAAAAAAGCACAGGACATGGCGCAGATGATTTCCCATCTGCTCCTCCTTTCCCGGGCAGATCAGGGCAGGCAGCAGCTGGCAAAAGAACGGCTGGATCTCAGTGAACTGACCGAAATGGTGGTGCAGGAACAGCAGCTTTTAGCCGAAAAGAAAGGGATCCAGGTGCTTGCAAAGATAGAACCGCAGATTTATGCTTCTGTGGATGAGAGCTTTTACATCCGTATGCTGGTTAATCTGATCTCTAACGGGATTTCCTATAACCGTCCGGGCGGCTGGGTCCGGGTGAGGATGACACAGACAGAGACAGAGGTACAGGGAAGCGTGGAAGACAACGGCATAGGGATTTCTCCGGAAGCGCTTCCCAGGATCTGGGAACGGTTTTACCGGGCAGACGCCTCCAGAACCGACAGCAGCCACTCCGGGCTGGGGCTTTCCATGGTGAAGTGGATTGTAAATGCCCACGGAGGAAGTATCCGGGCGGAAAGCAGCGTGGGAAAGGGCAGCAGGTTTCTTTTTGTACTGCCGAAAGAAAAAAATGAAAATCTTTAATCTTTTTTTAATCTTTCCGGTATATACTAAAAGCAGCAAAAAACAAAACAAGGAAAGATGAAGGGAGAAATGAAATATGAAAAAACAGTTTTTGACAATAGCGGCGCTGACACTGACTCTGGCAGGAGGACTTCTGACAGGCTGCGCAGAAGAAACCACCGATATAGGACAGGATTCCGCAAAGAAGATCGCCCTGGAGGACGCAGGCGTGGCAGAATCCGATGCCACCAGATTCCGTATCAGCAAAGACAAAGAGGATGGGAGAACCGTCTATGAAGTAGAATTCAGCGTGCAGGAAAAAGAATACAGCTACGACATTGCGGCAGCGGACGGTGAGATCATGAGTGCAGAGCAGGACATTGACGACAGCTATGTGAACAGTCAGAACAGCCAGAACAGCCAGACAGGCACAGGCGGGGATACTTCTCAGACGGACGGCGGTGCCCAGCAGAGTACAGACCAGCAAAACACTGCAGAGCAGCAGCCGGCAGATCAGCAGGGAAGCACCCAGCAGACGGAGGGACAGCAGAGCAGCAGCCAGCAGAACGCAGGGCAGCAAAATACCCCGCAGCAGACCGTGTCCGTGGCAGTCAGCGAGGCAGACGCCAGAAAGACCGCTCTGGAGAGAGTACCCGGAGCTTCTGAGCAGGATATGAGGATGGAGCTGGAGTTTGACGACGGACAGTATGTCTATGAAGGGGATATCATTTATCAGAACAAAGAGTATGAATTTGAGATCGATGCAAACACGGGTAATTTCCTGAAATGGAGCGAAGAGAACTATTAAGCCTTTTGCTACCGCAATGGAGAAGCCGTATCCGGGCAGCCTGCCGGTTCCTTAGAATGGGAGCTGGCAGGCTGTTTTCCCTTTCAGCATTTCCTGTTGGGCTTTCTTTTTATTCCTAACAGCCTAATAAAATCATCAAACAAAGCTGTATCCGTTGGCTCAAACATCAGCCATTTTCCATCATGATAGGTTTTCGTTTCATCATAAATTTTCTGCACTTCTCTTGAATAACTGTTTCTGTCTGTATCGAATTTTAATCGTTCATCTTTCCCTAAGATAATCATAAATCCTACACAGTTTTCTTTTGCGTACAGCGCACAAAGGGTTTTTCCGCCACGACGGTATTTGTACTCATAAGTCCACGCTTTGCCACCTTTGTTCCACAAGCGCTCCATTTCATACCTTTCATCAATTAAGAAACACAGTTCATTCCAAATATCATATAATGATTGCCCCACTAAAGCAGTCATTTCTTCTGCAGTAGGTATTTTATCTAGCATATGGGTTTCTCCTTCATAATTTTCTCAACTTTATAAACGAGCATCGGCACATCCTTATAATCGTGCAGCATAGCATTATAATCTTTTTTATCTTCGTTTGCCATTTCTGCCACCTCCTGCTGCTTTAAGGATAATAGGTTTGTCATTCTTATGCAATGAGGCTGTTTGAAAAAACTTAAACAACTTCTGATTTTTCTGGCTCTGTAAATTGGGTTTTGTCGCTACGACATTTTCTTTTCGTCATTTCTTGGTGGACGAACATGACAGAACATTTCTTTTTCGCAAGCACCAAATTGTAGAAAATTATTTTTTGCTTTTTTTAGTGTTATTCCATGATTAGAGTCACTTGGTTCGCTATCAGAAGTAATGAACGGATCATTCTCCCAAAAGCAAACGGGACAAATATACCCACAATCTTCCTTTGTTGGAACATTATAGGTAAAATATCCGCAACAAGGGCATTGATATTTTTTCATTGCAAGCATTTCACTTCCTTTATAACTTCCAATTTTCTCAGTTCTGTAAACGGGAATTTATTTACTTGAAAAATCTCCTATTTTTCCAAGATGTTTTCCTATACTGTGATACATACCCGAATAAATCACAGGGTCGAGCTTTGTTAAATCAATATCAAAAGTGTCTGCGCATTCAAGTCGTTCATCTATTTGAACATTCTCTATTCGGCAGAAAAAAGTAGTAGATTCTCCTGTATCAACGGATTTCACCACTTTACATTCATAGATCCACCGACTTGCCTCCAGAATGGGAACATCTAAAATATCACCTTTCGAAACATTATATGGAACAGCATTCTTCTTTCCGTCTTTTGCATGATGTGTTCCGAAATAGTCCATAAGCTCAAGCATATCTGTACTCACAAGATTAACGCTCAAAATACCTGTTCTGATGACATTTTGTTTTGTACTTTTAGTGCCAAACATACTGATAGTCAGCAAATAATCGTCATCTTTATCATTTGTAACGCTCACCCATGTTATAGGAGCAAAATTGTGTGTTCCGTCCTCGTTATTAGTACCAATTATAAAAGCAGGCTGAACGCACATTGAGAAATGAGTACCTACTGATTTTCGCTTTACGTTTTTCATATGTTACCTCACCAAATTCTATTTTTCTCAGTTCTGCAAACAGGAAGTTATCTTTCTAACTTAACAAGATATTCGGTGGTATCTTCTTCAAACTTTTTCTGACCTGTCAAATGAAAGCCATGCCTTTGGTAAAAAGAAATTGCTCTAACATTTTTTTCTAATGCCCATAAATTGTTTACATGGAGTTCTTTAATTGCAAATTCAATTAGCTCATTGCCAATTCCCTCACTTTGAAAAAACGTATCTACATACAATTTACAAATCTCTGTTCCATTCATTTGAATAAAACCTTTTATCAATCCGTTATCATATACATATATGTTTTCGAGAATTTCTTCCTTTTTGAAATAATTATCTACCAATGAAACGACTTGCAACTCACCAAAAGAAAAACTTTCATCTTTGAATATAGGAAAATAATTTGTCCTATTATTAAATACATATATTTCAGCTACTCTTGATAAATCATCTATTATTGCTTTTCTGATATACATCTTATATCTCCTTTACAACTTCCGATTTGTCGTTGCCTTCATTATACTGTATCAGCCCACAAAAAGGAATGGCTTTTCTGAAAACTTGTTGACTGGAAGCAGCTTGCAGCGCAAGGTGTTTCCGGGCGGCAAGTCCACAAAGGGGTAGCTGGC
>NHCFC00100__coassemble_1447_pt1 | contig 35013 bp, 30 predicted proteins | sample NHCFC00100__metabat2_low_PE_019 | metagenome-assembled genome bin NHCFC00100
TTTCCCCCGCACTGATCGCCCAGGGCATACAAGGGACAGTAGCAGAAAAGACAGTTAAAATTCTCCGGATCGCTGGTCTTATGACAGGGAAAAAATTCACATTCTTTATGACAGAAAAAGGAATAATTTTTCCCTTCCCAATAGGGTTTTTCCTGACTCATGGCAGCCTCCTTTCTTCCAGAATACATGCGGACAGTTTGTCCTGCTGATATGGTTCTTTCCCTTCAAACAAATCCTCCAAAAGGTTCAGGTTATCGTCAGAGTGTTCGATCTCTCTGGCGCATTGATACGCTGTGCGCACTACATCCTGAAAAGAAAAGTCCCCTTGTTCCAGCCAGATCCCGCAGAGGATTTCCTGGATCCATAAAACCGGAAATACGCTGAGTACTGCCTTGCTGTAGATCCGGTCATCATAGACCGCGCCGCAGAAATAAGTATAGAGAAAGAACATCAGCAGCTGTTCCCCATAACGGTCCCACTCCTCTCTTCTGCCTGCAAGACCGGCGCCAAACTGTTCCCGGATCTCCTGATACCCGGCTTCCCCTTTGTCATACAGCCGGTTCCGGGTATCCGAAAGAAGCCCGCTCCACTCCTCTCGCAATACTTCCAGCTTTTGAAAGTCCTCCAGCATGGCGCACATCTGCTGATACCGGCTGGTCCTCAAAGCCTGGGCTGGCTGGTCTGAATTCTTTCTTCTGCCTTTCCCGACCGTTTCCCGGCGAAAGGTTTCCAGCTTTTCCTGGAAATCTGTTTCAAAAAGCACCTGTCCATCCAGACTTTCCTGCATACACTGTGCCAGCTTCAGTACCAAGACCATCCGCTCTTCGATAGCAAGTCCCCGGTCCTGGACCGTCTGGAAAAGCAGTTCCCTGACCTCCTCCAGCTTCCCAAACAGAAGAAAATCAAAGTCTTCAAAATCTTCCGTTTCTTCCTGCTCATCCTGGGTTTCCACAATCCGGTATTTTCCCCGGTTTCCCAGAATCTGCTCCGCTGCTACAGGGCAGGAAAGAGAAAGAGAATACTCCCGGATGCCCTCATACTCCTCTGTATGTCTGGGATAATTCCTGCAGGTCTCACACAGAGCTTCTTCTCCCAGCTCCTGATAAAGGTCGCAGAGATTTTCCCGGTTCAGAAAGCTGCATCGCCCATGATACTGTTCAAAGGCGCCCTCTGCCCAGTCAATGGAATTGAGCAGCCGGATGCCGAACTCCCCTTTCACCTTTCCATAACGCTCCAGGGATTCCTCATCAATGAGGATCTGCCAGCCTGCGCAGCAGGTATCCGGGCACTTGCCGGCAATGCAGGCAAACGTATCATAATCATCGGTTTTTCTATAATACATTTCTTCTCTCCCGCTGCGAAAACAAGTTTCTCATATCGTACCACTGTGCCATTCCATGCTGGGAATCCGCTCGTCCGTAATTGACAAATCCATGGGTTTCATAAAAAGGGATCAGGTGCTCTTTACAGGTCAGGATCACACCCTTTTTCCCCCTTTTTCCAGAGACCTCTGCCAGCGTATCCAGAAGTTTTCCCGCAATTCCTCTGTGCCGGTATCCGGGCAGCACATTCAGTCCGAAAACCGTCTGGTAATCTCCCTGGGGCTGATGGAGCCGGATATCATGATACATTTCATCCGGCAGATACTGCCGGTCTGTGACTGCGCCGTTGATAAAGCCAACGACCTTCCCTTCTGTCTCAGCCACAAAGAAATTTTCCAAAAAAGCCTGCATCCTTTTTTTGATCTCTTCTTCGGAAGCCGCCTCCGCTGGAGGGAAGCATTCTGCTTCTATGGCTGCCAGAAGCTCTGCTTCCTCTGCCCTTGCCTGTCTGATGGTCACACTCATAGGTCTTCCCTTTCCTCCAGGATTCCCAGTTTTCTGAAAGCATCCTGGATCTCATCTAAAATTTCTTCACTTGCCGCACGTACGGTATGACAGTGATGTCCGCAGGTCAGATTCGTCAGCGGTTTAGAACCTCCGCCTCGGATCTCCTCCAAAAAATGCTGTACCTCTCTCCTGGAGCTGATATTTAAAGGAGCCCGCAGTTCTCCGTAGATCTCATGGCGGACAAAGACATCCACTGCCGTACCGCCCAGATCCACCACGGTATTCAGCTCTTCTTCCATCTTTTCATCCGTATGGCAGACACAAAAAACCCGTTCCGTCTTTTTGCGGTCCGCCAGTACATAACCTCTGTGGGTGGATAGGATCTCCGCATCTGCTGCCCGCAAAAGGGCAATGTCCTGTACGATCACCTGTCTGCTCACCTGGAATTTCTGGGCAAGCTTTGTGCCGGATACCGGGGTTTTGCTTTCTCCTATATACTCTATGATTGCTTTTCTGCGCGATTCTCCGCTCATCTTTGCCTGTCCTTTCCGGGACCGGAAATTGTTTTCCTGCCCTTTCCCCTATTGTATACCATATTTCCGAAAAAGAAAATACCGCATTTTCTGCGGTATTTTTCTTGATCGCTCCCTATTAAGATGCAGTCCTAGATCTGATGGAGATTCTTTAAAGACAGATCCAGAATCGGCGCAGAATGGGTCAGTGCACCGCAGGATATGTAGTCCACGCCCAGGGAAAGAACCTTATCGATGTTTTCCCTGGTCACGTTGCCGGAGCATTCTGTCTGTGCCCTTCCCTGGATCAGAGCTACGGCTTCCTTCATCATTTCCGGAGTCATATTATCCAGCATGATAATGTCTGCCCCTGCTTCCAGAGCCTCCCGCACCATATCCAGATTCTCTGTCTCCACTTCGATCTTTCTGACAAAGGGCGCGTATTCCCTTGCCATTTCCACAGCTTTCTTCACGCTTCCGGCTGCCGCGATATGGTTATCTTTTAATAAAATCCCATCGGAAAGATTGTATCTGTGGTTGTATCCGCCTCCGGTTTTGACGGCATATTTTTCAAAAATCCTCATGTTAGGCGTCGTCTTTCTGGTATCCAAAAGCCTGGTCCGGCTGCCCTTTAAAAGCTCTGCGATCTGGTGGGTATAGGTAGCGATTCCGCTCATCCTCTGTAGGAAATTCAGCGCAGTCCTCTCCCCGGAAAGCAGCACCCGGATGTCGCCTCTTACTACGCCTGCCAGCTGCCCTGCTTTTACCTTATCGCCGTCTTTTACATAAAACTGCGCCTCCGTCTCAGGATCCAGGAGCTGGAACACGCGTTCAAATACCCACAGCCCTGCCAGAACCCCGTCCTGCTTGCACAGAAGCTGTACCTCTCCCATTTGTTTCTCACGCATCACTGCGTTGGTGGTAATATCCTCACTGGTGATATCCTCCTCCAAAGCCTGCATGATCAGGCGGTCTGCATTTAATTTCATCGTAATCTCGTTCATCTTGCCCTTCTCTCCCTTTCGATTTCTTCTAATACTTCCTGCTTATAGATCTGCGCCAGGTTCTTTTCCTGCCTGTGAATCTCTGCTTCTGTTTTTCGGTAAATTTCCATAAAATCTGTTTCTTTGTCCGGGTCCGTCTCCCAGGCGCCGCAGCCGATCTTCTCTGCGGCACGCCGGGCAAATACCAGGCTTTCCAGCAGTGAATTGCTTGCCAGGCGGTTGGCTCCGTGAACGCCGTTGCAGCTGGTCTCACCCACTGCATACAGATGTTCCATCGTGGTCCTGCTGTCAGAATCCACATGGATCCCGCCCATAAAATAATGCTGCGCCGGAACCACCGGGATCCACTGCCTGGTCACGTCGTAGCCTTCTTCCAGGCAATGCTGGTAGATATGGGGGAAATGCCCAAGGATCACCTGTTCTCCCAGACAGGTCATATCCAGCCACACATAGGGCTTCTGATCCTCCCGCATCTGTTTGCGGATCGCTTCGGTCAGAAGATCTCTGGGCAGGACCTCATTAGCGAAGCGCTGTCCTTTGGCGTTGTACAGCTTTGCGCCCTCTCCGCGGACAGATTCAGAGATGAGAAATCTCCTGCCCGGCTTTTGGGAATACAGCGTGGTCGGATGGATCTGGATATAATCGATATGCTCCAATTCCACTCCATGGCGCAGGGCAATAGCAAGGGCATCTCCTGTCAGATGAGGATAGTTGGTGGAATGGGTATAAAGCCCTCCGATCCCGCCGCTGGCAAAGATCGTTTCCCCGGCAGAGATTCCCAGGACGGTGCCGTCTTCTCTTTTTGCCGCAATCCCCAGACACTGATTCTCTTTTTCGATCAGATCCAGCATGGTCACCTGCTCCAGGATGGTGACATTGGGAAGCTTTCTCACCGCCTGCAGAAGCTTGCTGGTGATCTCCTGTCCCGTAATGTCCTCATGAAAAAGGATCCTGGGCTTTGAATGGCAGCCTTCCCTGGTATAGTCCAGTTTCCCGTCCTTTCGGGCAAAGTCAACTCCCAGACCGATCAGCTCGTCAATGATTTTTCTGGAGGAACGGATCATGATCTCCACCGACTCCCTGCGGTTTTCATAGTGCCCTGCTTTCAGGGTATCTTCCAGGAAGCTGTCAAAGTCCTCCTCATCTCTCTGCACGCAGATTCCTCCCTGTGCCAGATAAGAATCACTGTGCTCTGCCGTATCTTTGGTGATCATCAGCACCTCTTTGTCTGAAGGCATATGAAGCGCTGCGAACAGCCCGCTGGCTCCGGTGCCCACGATCAGGATATCTGTCTTTTTTATCTCCATGTTTCCCACTCCTTTACTTTGCCAGCTCCAGCATCCGGTCCAGTGCCTTCTGCGCCAGAATCCTGGTTTCTTCTTCCATCTCTACCTGATGTTTTTCCTCTTTCAGGCAGTCTAATACCTTCTTAAGCGTCACCCGTTTCATATCCTGGCAGCACCCGGGCATAACCGAGTAAAAGTTTTTTTCCGGGTTGTTTTTCCTGAGCTCATAGAGCACGCCTTCCTCTGTTCCTACCAGAAATTCCTTTGCATCTGATTCCTCTGCAAAGCGGATGATCCCTTTGGTGCTTCCCACGAAATCTGCCAGCGCGAGCACCTCTTTTGTACATTCCGGGTGGACCAGAAACAGAGCCTCAGGATGCGCTTCTTTTGCCTTCTGTACCTCCCCGGCGCCCACTGCACGGTGCACGGGACAGTAACCATCATTTCTGATCACATGCTTTTGGGGCACCTGCTCTGCCACATAGGCGGCAAGATTTCCGTCCGGAATGAAAAAGATGTTTTTATTGGGCAGCGCATTCACGATCTCCACTGCATTGGAGGAGGTGACGCATACATCCGAAACCGTCTTTAATTCTGCCGTAGAATTAATGTAGCACACCACTGCCAGGTCTTCATACTGGCTGCGCATCTGCCTGACCTTCTCTGCCGACGCCATATGCGCCATGGCACAATCTGCCTCTTCATCCGGCAGCAGCACCATTTTGTCAGGATTTAAGATCTTGGCGCTCTCACCCATAAACGCCACTCCTGCAAAGACGATGACATCAGCGTCGGTCTGCTTTGCCATCTTGCTTAAATAATAAGAATCTCCTACATAATCCGCAATCTCCTGTACCTCCCCGGGCACGTAATAGTGCGCCAGGATCACTGCGTTTTTTTCTTTTTTCAGCTGTTGGATCTCTTCTCTTATGGACTCCATTTTCCTTTCCTCCCTGCTGCAAACATTAACTGAGATTATACAGCATTCTTTTACATCTGACAAGACAGTTGTTAAAGAAATGTAAAGGTATTTTGAGTCTTTTTTGATTACTTTAGAAAGTTGGCTTTCGAAATTTATGGACAATTTTAGATTTGTTTGCATAATTTTCCAATTTATTTCGTATATTAGCATATTGAAGTTATTTTTCTATATAGAACGCAACAGATAGTACATCTATGATCGTCAGCGTTTTCTTGTAAAAGACTGGAGGAAATGAATTTGGAACATGTGATGATTTCTTTTTTGAGAAAATTTACCGATTACCCTTTCACCGTCAGACTGGAAGGAAAAGAGTATCCGATCGGGGATGGTAAATCAGAATTTACCGTGAATTTCAAAAAGCCCATTTCAAAAACCGCGCTTCTGACCAGCACCTCTTTGGCACTGGGGGAAGCCTATATGGACGGAGACCTGGAGATTGAAGGAGATCTTTATTATGCTCTGGATCATTTTCTTGGTCAGATGGGAAAGTTTTCTGCCAATGCATCTGCCCTGAAAAAGCTCGTGCATTCTTCCGTATCCAAAAAGAACCAGAAAAAAGAAGTCACTTCTCACTATGACATCGGAAATGACTTCTATAAACTATGGCTGGACGAGACCATGAGCTATTCCTGCGGTTATTTTAAAAACCCGGATGATACCCTGTACCAGGCTCAGGTAAACAAGGTGGATTACATCTTACAAAAGCTGAATCTGAAAGAGGGAATGACCCTTCTGGATGTGGGCTGCGGCTGGGGCTACCTTCTCATGGAAGCTGCCAAAAAGTATAAGATCAAAGGCGTAGGCATCACCTTAAGCCAGGAGCAGTACACAGAGTTCAACCGCCGGATCCGGCAGGAAGGACTTCAGGATTCTTTAAAAGTGCAGATCATGGACTACCGGGATCTGCCTCAGAGCGGCTATACCTTTGACCGGGTGGTCAGCGTAGGGATGGCAGAACATGTAGGCCGTCCCAATTACCAGCTTTTCATCAGCTGCGTCAGTCAGGTATTAAAAGAAGGCGGCGTCTTCCTGCTGCATTTTATCAGTGCGCTGAAGGAGCACGCCGGAGATCCCTGGATCAAAAAGTATATCTTCCCCGGCGGCACAGTTCCCAGCTTAAGGGAAATGATCTCCTGTATGGCAGAGGATGATTTCCATATCATGGATGTAGAAAATCTCCGTCTTCATTACAACAAAACCCTTCTTTGCTGGGCAGAGAACTTCCATCGGCATCTTGCCCAGGAACGGACCATGTTTGATGAACGGTTCCTTCGTATGTGGGATCTGTACTTAAATGCCTGCGCCGCCACTTTCCACAACGGCATCATTGACCTCCACCAGATCCTTGCCACCAAGGGGATCAACAATGATTTCCCCATGGTACGCTGGTATTGATCACAGCTTTCTGTTCCCCATAAGCACAATGCTGCCTGCCGCTCCTGCCGCAGTCAAAAGACTGACTAGCACAAGGGCAGGCAGAAAATCCCGGGGCGCCGCGCTGTTTTCCAGCAGCGCCGCCGCATCCAGCAGCCTTCCGGGACTGATTTTTTTCAGTTCAGGAAACAGGCTGCAGATCATTCCGGCGCCGAAAACCGCTCCGGCGCATAAAAGACCTCCGGCGCTGCTTTGAAAGACCACGCTTCCCAGAAGCAGAAAGGTCAGCAGGAAAATCCCGTAAACCCAGACAAATGCCGCAGCGCTTCCCAGATGGACTACTGCGCTTTTCTCCCAGAAAAGAAAATTGTAGAAATAGGTAATGCCAAAGGACAGCCAGTAACAGCCGCTCCAGCACAGCATCGTAAAGCACCACTTTACCGCTCCTGTTTTCTGCCGGGACAGCCCTTTGGTAAACAGATTGATCAAAGTTCCCCTGGAAAATTCTGAGGCAAAGATCCCGGAAAACACGATCAAGAATACGATCATTCCGATCTGCGGCACATTTTTAAAAAACTGCGCCCAGGAATCTGCTGCTGTAGGTTCCGGCAGCGTCACCAGGATCCCTTCCGGCAGCAGCGATTGGGTCAGCTGAGGCAGATACTCTGCGGTCACGGGATTTAAAAAACCCAGTGCCGCAAAGACGACCGCCAGCACAAACAGTTTCATACTTCTGGTATATTCCATCCATTCTTTCCGCATAAAAATAAAAAAACCACTCATCGGATCACCTCCAAAAACAGATTTTCTAAAGATGGCTCCGGCACTTCGATCCGCTGGATCTCTAAGGGATGTTCCAGCAGGCAGGCATACAGCCGTTTCTGTATCTGCCCCCTGCTTTCCCCGTCTTTCCCGGTCACTTCCGCTTCTTTAACCCCTGTGCGGCGTACCTGGATGCTCTTGGCATCCCCCAGAAATTTCTGCAGATCCTGGGGCGTATGGAATTCTACTTTTATACAGTCCGGAGTATAGGATTCCCGGATATCCTCCAGCTTGCCGCTTAATACGATTTTCCCCTGGTCCAGCACAGCGATCTCATCGCAGATACGCTCCACATCTGCCAGAATATGGGTAGAAAACAGCACCGCGGCTTCCTTCCCCACCTGAAATAAAATATCCAGGATCTCTTTTCTTCCTGCCGGGTCCAGGGCAGAGGTAGGCTCATCACAGATCAAAAGCCTGGGCTTATGCAGAAGCGCCTGCGCAATCCCCAGACGCTGTTTCATGCCTCTGGAAAACCCGCTGATCCTTCTTTTCCTGTCCTCCCACAAACCGGTTGTCTTTAAAAGCTCCTGGGACCTTTCCCGGATCCGCCTGGGGTCCATTCCTGTGATCTTTCCGCACAGTTCCAGATATTCTTCCGGCGACATAAAGCCGTAATATTCCGGCACATCCGGAAGAAATCCAACCTGCCGGTTCGTGCTGCTGTTTCCATATCGCACCGGCTCTTGACATACAAAGATTTCTCCCTGGTCTGGTTTTAAAAGTCCCACGACCGTTTTCATAGTTGTGGTTTTTCCTGCGCCGTTTCTGCCGATAAAGCCGTAAATACTGTGTTCTTTTACCGTAAGGTCCACACCTCTTAGCACCTGCTTGGTTCCGAAGCGTTTCTTAAGATTTTTGATCTCCAGCACCTGCATTTATTCCTCACTCCTTCCCAGCACAAAGTACAGCACAGGTCCGAAGAACTGGAAAAATACCACCACAAAAATCCACAGGAGCCGGTTTCCCCTTTTATAATTCTTATGTCTCAGCACATGCACCAGCGCCGTGATCATTAAAATCATTTCCAATGCAATTACCGGTACCAGAACAGCGATCCTATTGATGTCCATCTGATCTCTCCTTTCACATATCCCTTAGCTTTTCCAGGGCCTTTCTCACCCTGGGACGGTCTTTGATCCTCTCGAATTCCGGCTGCCCTGCGATTCCGTTCAGCAGTCCCTGTTTGATCACCGATTCATCCACAGGAGCCATCTGTCCCAGGTCCAGGTTCTTCAGCCAGGGATCGATCCGGTCAAAATACGAATCCTTGTGGAGAATCATTTTTTCTTCTTTCTTTGCTTTCCATGCCAGGGATACTGCTTTCTCAATCTCCTGCTCCGCTTTCTCCCAGTCGCCCTGGCGAACTGCCCACAGGGCAGCAATGATGCTGATCTGTATGCTGGTATAAAAATGCAGGTCATCGATCTGATACAAATCCGCCACTGCCCGGATCCTGCGCAGAGTTTCCTTTCCTGCTTCCTGATCCAGATTCATGGCCACATAATTTACAGAATCCTGAAGCAGATACAGCAGATGCTGGTAAATGCAGACCTGAAACACTTCTGCTGCTTTTTCCTGATTTCCCATGCTCTGATAACTGATGCCGATCAGCTCTCCCTCCTGGGGAATGGCTTTCACTTCTTCCCCGAGAAGGTCCAGGACTTGCTCATACTTTCCCTGGAGAAGCAGCAGCTGGGCTTCGATATGGACCGCATCCTTGACAAGGACGGAATCCTCGCTTTCTTCCTGGATCCGTCTGCACAGCAGATATGCTTCCCCGATGATCTCATCCCTGTTTTCAAACAGCATACCGTGATTCATATAGAGGATTGCCATCTGATACAGAAATGGAAAACAGGAGTAATATTTCTTCACAAGCGCCCGGGTTCTCTCCAAAGCTTTCCCGGCATCCTGCGCCATCTGCGCTGCCAGTTCATGGTACAGTCTGCGGATCTGCTCTTTGGTCAGCTGGGGTTCATAGCCCAGCAGCTCATCCACAGAAGTATGGAACAAGGCTGCCAGCAGAGGAAGAAAGCAAATATCCGGATAGGCATACCCGGTCTCCCATTTGGAAACCGAAGATTTGGAAACGCCCAGATACTCTGCCAGCTGTTCCTGTGTCATTCCTGCTCTGCGCCGAAGGGTTGTCAGATTCTTTCCCAGATTGATTTCTCTCATGGCTTCATCCCTTTCCTTTGTTTATCCTGTATTATAAAGAAACCCTTGGCTGATGACAATGGAATCGTTTTCCACCTGAAGAAGAAAAGTTTCCTATCCGGAAACCTGATATCAGATCATCGGCGCACAAAAAAGCAGAGGTTTTCTTTCACACCTCTGCCTTTTCGCTGCTGCCTGACCGGAGTATCAGTTCCAGTTTTTCACCAGCTCTATAATCTCTTCTTCATAATTCCCCAGCAGATCTTCATGTCTGCCTACGGTTTTCACATTGGTCTCCGCACCCCATGTACCCTGATCTTGAAATTCCCATACATGATAGGCGACTCCTCTGTATTCAAAATCCACACTTCCGCAGCCGTCTGCCTCTGTGTAAGTAAAAGGAAATTTCTTTTCCCTCAGCAGGTTCTGCAGTTTCTCAAGCCTCATATCCTTCTCCTCTTTTGTGTTGTTTCTTTTAGTGGCATTTGCTCCAGCCGCAGTTTTTGCAGATGTTGCAGCCTTCCTCAAAGACAATGGGTTCCCCGCATTCCGGACAGTACATCCGGTCTGTCTCCTGCTCTGCCACCACTGCCTTGGGTTTTATGACCTTTTTGCTCTTCACCGAATCCGGCTTTTCTCCTTCTTCCTGCTGCTTCTGTTTTAATTCCTCCTGCATCTCCCGGTACATATCCATCAGGGCATTTCCCACTGCCATAGGACAGCAGGCTCCCTTGCTGGTATCTTTTCTCGTCACCCGCCTTGCCGTATAGGAGGGGCAGGAGCCGCTGGAATTGAGCTGGTCCACGATGGTTTCAATATCAATGCCGCCCCGGGCGCTGATGGAGATCATTCTGGACAGCCCTACCATGAAGTTGTTGCAGCCGCCTGTAGAGCCTTTGCTCAGATAGGTTTCCAGAAGGGCTCCTGTGGCAGGATCAAACAGGGCAATGCAGTGCAGGCTTCCGCAGCCGGTCATCAGTTTTCTCTTTTTCCCGATGACATCGTCCGTTACCAGAAGGATCTCTCCTCTTTTCAGTCCTTCCCCTGCAGTGACCTTTTTGGCTTCCTTGGTTTCGGTATTGAGGATCCCGATCCTCCTGCATCCGTCACGGAATATGGTGATTCCCTTTAATCCGCAGTCATACGCATAGAGATAGAGGCTCTCCGTCTCTTCCGGCGTAAAGCTGGACGGTACATTGACTGTGGAGCTGATGGAAGCGTCAATATGCTTCTGCCAGACTGCCTGCATGTCAATCCGCTGATGATAATCCAGGGTCATGGCTGTCACAAAGTATTCCGGAAGCTTTTTGTCATCCTTCAGCTGATGCTGCTTCATATAGTTATCTACAATTTTCGTATAAACTTTATAATAAACGTCCGTTCCATGCAAAGATTCGGTCTTTCTCTCATAGAAATTCGCATAAACCGGCTCGATGCCGCCGGAAATCCCAAGCATGGTAGACAGTGTCCCCGTAGGGGCGATGGTAAGAAGCTGGGAATTGCGAAGTCCGTATTTTTTCACCATTTCTCTGGTCTTTTCCGTAGTATTTGCCAGGAAATAGGGCGTCTGTACGATCTCGTCCACACAGCATTTGGGGAAAGCGCCTTCCTCCTTTGCCAGCTGGGCAGAAGCGGCAATGGCTGTATCTGCCATGGCAAAACCGATCTTATCGCACATCTGCACCGCGTCTTCCTCTCCATAGGTCAGCCGCAGCTTGATCAGCGCGTCCGCCAGTCCCATAATGCCGAGTCCGATCTGTCTCCACTGGGCAACGCTTTCTCTCTGCTCCGGCAGGGGATGCAGGGGCATGCCTTCCTCCAGCACTTCGTTCAGCGCCCGCACCGATGCCCGCACACATGCTTTTAACCCTTCAAAGTCAAAGCTGGCATTCTCTGTGAAAGGATCCAGGACAAACTCCGCCAGGTTAATGCTTCCCAGAAGGCAGCTGCCGCCTGCCGGAAGCGGTTCCTCCGCGCAGGGATTGACGCCTGCATAGGAAAATTCTTTGGTATTGCTCAGCAGGTTCCACTGAGTGATCCGGTCCCAGAAAAGCGCGCCCGGTTCTGCATAATCCCAGTTGGTATCGGTGATCTTACGGAACAGTTCTCTGGCATTGACCTGCTTTTCAATAATCTCACCGGTAGCCTCCCTGGTAAAATGGAGCACATAGCTCTCGTTCTTTTTCACTGCTTCCATAAAATCTTTATGGATCCGGATGGAGATATTTGCTTTTGTCACCTTCTCCAGATCTGTTTTTAACTCGATAAATTCCGGTACATCCGGATGGGAACAGTCAATGGATATCATCAACGCTCCCCGTCTTCCATTCTGTCCGATCAGTCCGGTCACCAGTGAATACAGATCCATAAAGGAGACCGCGCCGCTGGTTTCCTTTGCCGCATTGTTGATCTTTGCCCCTCTGGGACTCAGCCTTGAAATATCAACGCCGCAGCCCCCGCCGTAGCTGTAGGTCCTAGCCAGCTTTTTCGCGCAGTCAAAAATACTTTCTATTTCATCCTCCGGCGGAGCGATCACATAGCAGTTGGAATACGTAACTTTTCTTCCCTGCTTGTTCAGTCCTCTGTTGGATAAGATCCTTCCGCCGAACAGGAATTTTTTCTCCCTGATATAGTTCCCGATTTCTTCATTTCCGCCGCTGATCCTTTTGAGCCACGCTTCAAATTCTTCCCCGTCAGTGCCGTACTTTTTGGTCCAGATATCCAGTCCCAGCTGATTATCCTGTCCAAGCCATTCTTCTGCTGTCATTCCATCAACCTCCACAATATTTAGTCTGCATGTATTATGCTATCACAACATATTGGCGCTTTCAAGGCATGAAAAAATTTTCGGCACTTTGTACATATCCATCAAATTTTCGGCGCTGCCGCTTCCTCGGACCTGATCCTAAGCCGGATCCCCCGGCATCAGTCTTCTTGATAGGGCTTGGAAAAAACCTGAATATGCCTTTTCACATTCTCATAGGTTCCCTGTACCATCGCTTCATTTAAATCAAAATAATTGTGTTTCCCTTCCGTATGCATATATTCTTCTGCACGGGCAGTCAGGCTGTTGAAGCTTGCTGTGGCAATGTTCACCTTTCGGATTCCCAGAGAAATCGCCCGCTGGAAATCCCGGTCGCTGATCCCGCTGCCGCCGTGGAGCACCAGAGGAATTTCCACCTTTTTCTGGATTTCCTCCAGTACGTCAAATGCCAGCCGGGGCGCCACCGGATAATTTCCGTGTGCATTTCCAATGGCAACTGCAAGGGCGTCAATGCCGGTCTCTCTGGCATAGACTGCCGCATCGTCCGGATCAGTACAGCGGATCCCGTGATCACTGCTGCCGTCTTCGCTTCCGCCTACCAGCCCTAACTCTGCCTCTACGGTAGCATCATATGCGGCAGCCATTTCCACCACTTCTTTTACCCTTTTGATGTTTTCCTCAAAAGGAAGCGTAGAAGCATCCAGCATCACAGAAGTAAAGCCCAGTTCCAGGGCTTTCTGCACGGTATCCAGAGTCAGACCATGATCCAGATGTACGGCAATGTCCACCTTTGCTTCCCTTGCAGCCTGGACCATCATAGGACCCATCAGATGCAGGGGAGAATGCTTCAGACGCACCTGGGCAATCTGGAGAATGATGGGTGTATGCAGTTCTTCCGCTGCTTTGACCGCCCCTTTTACCATTTCCATATTTCCCACACTGAAGGCGCCGCAGCCTCTGTTTTCTTTTGCCGCCTGCTCTAAAAGCTGTTTCATTTTTACCAATGCCATAACCAAATCCTCCCTGATCTCTTTTACAAATTTACAAACCAACACAAAAGGCAGCTTCCGCCTGTGCCGCACTTTGGCAGACAGACGAAAACTGCCCTGTTTCTTATAATCCTGTCTTTTCTGCTATAAACTTTCTTGCCCGGATAGCGTATTCCAGCGGATCCGCCTTAGCCGGATCCTGCTCTGCTTCTACCAGCATGTAACCTTCATATCCTGCTTCCTCCAGCACTTTGAAGATCGGATCGAAGTCGATACAGCCGTCTCCCGGTATGGTAAAGGTTCCCAGCCGGACGCCTTCCAGGAAGCTTAAGTTTTCCTTTTTCACCTTCTCCACCACTTCAGGACGGATGTCTTTTAGATGCACGTGTTTGATCCTGTGCACATATTTTTTTACCATTTCCAGAGGATCTGCCCCGCAGTAGGTAAAGTGTCCGGTATCATATAAAAGGCTTACGTATTCGGGATCTGTGTTCTCCATCATACGTTCCACCTCATCCGGATCCTGTACGACAGTACCCATGTGGTGGTGGAAAGTAAGGGAGATCCCGTATTCTTCTTTCGCGATTTTTCCCAGCCGGTTCATACCGCTGCAGAAGGTCTCCCATTCCTCATCATTCATCACATATTTGTGACCGAAGATGGGCGTATCCTGCATTCCCTGCACGCTGTGGCTCTGCTCGGAAGCGCCGATGATCTTTGCGCCCATAGCTTTTAAAAACGTCAGCTGTGCACGGAATTCCTTTTCCACTTCTTCAAAGGGCTTTGTGATCAGGAAGCTGGAAAACCACTGGTTGCAGATCTCGATTCCCCGAAGCTGCAGGGCTTTTTTCAGGACTTCGGGATCCTTGGGGTACTTATTTCCCACCTCGGAGCCTGTAAATCCTGCCAGCGCCATCTCACTGACACACTGTTCAAAGGTATTTTTCCCGCCCAGATCCGGCAGGTCATCATTGGTCCACGCGATGGGGGCGATCCCCAGCTTTACTTTCTGTTTATCAAACATGTTTTCATTCTCCTTTGGCAGCACCTTTTTCAGGTATCTGCGGCATCCTTCTGATTGATTTCTTACATGATTTCTGAAATTTTTACAGGTCTGTGCTCTTCGCTGGATTTCTTTGCAGCAAGTCCCATCAGCACTGGTTTTAATCCGTCATAAACATTTAATGGTGTATCTTTGCCGTTTTCGATGGCATCAATGAAAGCCGTAATTTCCTTTCCGTAAGCGTCCATATATCTTTCCAGGAAGAAGAACATCGGTTTCTCTCCGGTCACGCCTTCTGCGCTGCTGATCACGGTGGAAGACTGGCAGTCATTGGAGATGGCAGCCATGCCAAGGGAACCGAAAACTTCTGCTCTCTGGTCATAACCATAGGAAGCTCTTCTGCAGTTGTCGATGACTGCAATGGCTCCGTTTTCCATCTGCAGGGTGATCACTGCAGTATCCACATCTCCTGCTTCTCCGATGGCAGGATCTACCAGGTTTGCGCTCTGTACATAGACTTCTGTGGCATCACAGCCAGCCAGGAAGCGGACCATATCAAAGTCATGGATGGTCATATCCAGGAACATACCGCCGGATACTTTTACATAGTCAATGCTGGGCGGCTCCGGATCCCGGGAAGTGATCTTAATGATCTCCGGTTTTCCTACTTTTCCTGCTGCCACCGCTTTCTGCAGAGACTCGAAATTATGGTCAAATCTCCGGTTAAAGCCTACCTGATATTTGAGATCTGTCCCCTCCAGGGCTTTGATGACTTCCTGGATCTTCTCCACATCATGGTCGATGGGCTTCTCACAGAAAACGTGCTTTCCTGCTTTGATGGCTTCGATGGAAATAGGGGAATGGGTGTCTGTGGAGGAGCAGATCAGCACTGCGTCAATCTCCGGATCGTTAATGATCTCTTTGTAATCTTTGGTAGTTTTCTCCACACCCATGCTCTTTGCCCAGGCTGCGGTCTCTTCATTTAAAAAGGGATCTGCCACGGTTTTAATGCTGGCATCCGGCACTCTGGTGGTAATGCTGGTGATATGTACTCTTCCGATTCTGCCCGCTCCGATAATACCTACTTTTACCATTTTTTCTTCTCCTTTATCTCATTATTTTTCTTATCCTTTCGGTCTGCTTCTGCCTGCCGATCTTCTGTTCTGCGTGCCTTTGCGTGTATATCACTTTTACACGCCTCTTACTAATTGTCATGATATCACTGCGTGCCCGGAAACGCAATCCGGAATATTGTACAATCTTACCACTTTTTTTCTATTAAAAACGCCGAATCGTTATTTTTTTCTCAAATTCTTCTGCTGCTCCCTTTTGAATTCCGCACAGATGCACAAAAAAAGCACTCACCTTTTTTCGATGCGTGCCTTTTTCATTCTCATACTTCTGGTATGGTATATTCATTTCGGATATAAATTTCGGTATACTGCAGCTCCCTCTCCGGTTCTTCTCCGCGGAAAAGCAGACGAAAAAGGATCATCACCGGCTCATATCCCTGGATGCGGGCATCCTGTCCGATCAGGAAATGGATGCTGCCTTCTTTAAGAAGCTGGTAATTCTTCCCCATAAAATCATTGGCGATCATTTTGATCTTCCCTGCTTTCCCGCAGTTTTTCAAAGCCGTACAGACCCCCTCCTCTCCGTGGGAAGTCAGATAGATACCCTTCAGATCCGGATAGGTTTTCAAAAGCTCTTCCGTGATCTGTCTGGCTTTGGGATTCTCCTCATAACAGTACTCCGGACCCAAAACCTGGACTCCCGGGTATTTCTTCCCGATCTCCGTCTGAAACCCCAGTACACGGTCGCTCAAAGAGGTGTTGGCACGATACCCGGAGATCACTGCCACCTGACCTTTTCCTCCTGTCAGCTCTCCCATAAGACCTGCCGCTGCCCTGCCGCACTGAAAAGCATTCTGTCCCACAAAGCACAGACGCCTGGTATCCTTTACATCGGAATTAAAGGTAAGAACCGGGATATGATATTCCTCTACAAACAGATTGATCCGTTCCTTCACTTCCTTTTCATCCATGGGAACCATGGCAATAGCGCTTACCCCTTCTTCCCGCATAAACTCCATGGCAGAAAGCGTATCTGGCTGGCTGATATGGGGAATTTTGCACACCAGTACGGTCCCGCCCAGGCTGTCCACCTCTTCCCTTGCCTCTTCCACTCCCTTGAGGACTTCCTTCATAAAAGGGGTCTCCGCGCTTTGCAGAATGACTCCGATTTTAATGTTATTTTTGCTCATGGATAGTGCCCGCCCAAGCTGGTTGGGGCGGTATCCCATTTCTTTGGCGATGCTGCGGATCCGCTCTGCCACTTCCGGACGAATCCTCCCCCGGTTGTTTAATGCCCGGTCCACTGTCCCTCTGGAGACTCCTGCCGCCTCTGCGATCTGCCGTATGGTAACTCCCATTTCTCCCGCTGCCTTTCAGAAAATTCTAAAAGTATTATATAATCCTCTCCTGCAATATGCAAGGCGGATTTTCTATCCTCTGCAGAGTGAAAACAGCTCCTGTCCTCAGCTGCCGGCACCCATATGAACGGCGCCCATATGAAAACCGGTATAAAAATCGATGTATGCCGCAAAGAAGACTTTATCTTTCATACCGGATTTTTACAGCTTCTCCTTTTTTCCACGCCTGCGTGGTGGCAAATCCGATCTGGGTGGACCGGGTTCCGTCATAGACCGTCACCTCCGGTTTTCTCCCGGCTGCCGCACAGTTTATAAATTCTTCCATTTCCAGAAGATATGCCTGGGCAAACCGTTCTGGAAATCCGCTGACGCATTCCGTGACAGCGCCATCTTTCCCGTAAATCCGGCACAGATTCTTTTCCGGCACAGGACTGATCCGCAGGGACCCTTCCGTTCCGATGATCTCGGTTTCCACGTGATAGCCATGGGCTGCCGTACGCCCCACATGAACAAACCCTAAAGCGCCGTTTTCAAATCGGTACATAGCAGCTCCCGTCTCATCGTCCCCGGCTTTTTTAAACTCCGGATGCTTAAAGGTGGCGCCTGCGGCATATACCTCCACAGGATCTGCCTCCAAAAACCACCGCATCAGATCAATATCATGGATCGCCATATCCAGGAAGATCCCTCCGCTGGTGGCTGCGAATTTCACTGCCCCTTCCACCAGGGATTCCGGATCGATCCCGGTGGCTTTGACCATATAAGGCGTTCCAATAGCGCCCTCCCGGATCTTCTGTTTTGCATAAGCATAGGACGGATCGAAGCGGCGCATAAATCCCAGGAAAAAGATGCGGTCCGGATGCTTTTCCACTGCCTCTTCTGCCATTTTACACTCCTCTGTGGTCACGCCCAGGGGTTTATCTGTAAAGACGTGCTTTCCCGCCTCCAAAGCCGCCCGGATCTGCCAGCAGTGCTCTGTACTGGTGGTAACAATGACCACTGCGTCAATATCTGCTTTTTCCAGCATTTCTTTATAGTCTCCATAGAGCTGCGAAACTCCCAATTCCTTCTGCGCGTACTCCAGCTCTGCCGGCACAAGGGAACAGGCTGCCTGCAGCTGTGCATTTGGGATCTTAAATGCCAGATTCCTCGCATGTACTTTTCCCAATCTTCCCAGACCTGCGATTCCTACTTTTATTTTTTTCATCTGCTTTGGCTCCTTTTTCCTATTTTTTTCCATTGTATATCCATCTGCCTTTAAAAAAGAAAAGACTCCCCGGACCGGAACTTCTCTGGTCTGGCGAGTCTCTTCCTTTCTGTTTTTACCACAGCCGCCGGTAGATTTCCCGGATTTCTTCCTCTGTGACTTCTCGGATGGTATTTTGAGGACTTCCGCTTTCCATGGCGTCATGTGCCATCTTATCGATTGCCGCAAAGAACGCTTCCCTGGAAATGCCGTACTCTTTCAGCGTGGGGATCTCCAGTCTGCGGGTCAGTTTTTCTACCGCTCTCAAGAACGCTTCTCCTGCCTTTTGGGGACTGTCTGCTTCCCCTGCCGCGCCGATGGCACGCCCCAGATCCGCAAATCTTTCGCAGGCTCCCGGCAGAGCAAAGGCAAGGCATTCCTTTAACAGCATGGCATTGGAAAGTCCGTGAGCCACATGAAACAGGGCTCCGATGGGACGGCTCATGCCATGGATCAGAGTCACGGAAGCATTGTTAAAGGCTATCCCTGCTTCCAGCGCTGCCACGGACATTTCCACCCGGGCTTTCTCATCTCTTCCTGTTTCATACGCCGCAGGAAGATACTGCATGATCCGTTTGACTGCTGAAAGGGCAAAGGTATCGGACAGGGTCTGTGCTTTTCTCGAGGTATATGCCTCCACCGCATGGCACAGAGCGTCCAGACCTGTAGCTGCCGTGATCGCCGGCGGCGCAGTCATGGTAAACTGGGGATCGATGACTGCCAGATCCGGCATCAGCGCCTTTCCCTTTAACAGCATCTTGATATCCTTTTTTGTATCGGTGATAATAGTAAACTGGGTTGCTTCGGATCCGGTTCCCGCAGTGGTGGGAATGGCTGCCATAGGCGGCATTTTTACATCTATGACTTTGCCCATGTAGTCTGAAATCTCTCCGCCTTTTTCTGTCAGGGACCCAATCGCTTTCATAGAATCAATGGGGCTTCCGCCTCCCAGCGCCACCAGGAAATCACAGCCCTCTTCCTGATACATTTTCAGTCCTTTCTGGATCATCTCATCAGTGGGTTCCCCTGAAATCTCAGCATAGATGCTGTATGCAATCCCCTGATTTTTCAGGGCAGCCTCTACTTTTGCACAGTTTCCCAGCTGGATCATAACCTGATCCGTTACGATCAGCGCCTTTTTTCCCATTCCTTTCAAAGATCCTTCTGCCATACCCAATGCTCCGGAGCCGGAAATGATCTGTCCGGGTACGATAAATTCACTAGCCATTGTTCTCTCCCTTTCCATTCTTTCTTGCAGCAGCCGCCTGCAGGAAGCCTGCCTATGCTTCAGGCTTCCTGCCCTTTCTAAGCGAAAAATCCGCGGTCCGGTCTGTTGTCTTTTTTAAAATTCTGCGTCATGCAGCCATACGTATTTCTCATCTTCGCAGCGGTCAGTCTGCAGCCAGGGATTTCCCTCAATGTGCCGGATCATCCAGCAGGTGTACATCTGGAATCCCGGCGCTACCGCCTGGGGATGAAGTTCTCCGCCGGGAATGGCAGAAAAGCTTCCGTCCGTACTCTTAAATACCTGATCTCCCACAAAGCTTGCCCCGAATCCTTCCGGGCGGTCAAATTTGAAATAGTAAGTCTCCGGCTGAGGATGTCTGTGAGGAAGGTAGCCGGACCAGTTGCCCCGGTCGTTTAATACTTCTCCCAGAACCATATTGGAATACGGCGCGATGTCGTGATCCAGGATGGTATTGACCCTTCTCTTTGCCACATTTCCGAATTTTCCCACGCAGGAATAACCCCATGGCGCATCCTCCGGTTTGTATAATTTTCCTGGAAACTCTGCGTCATTTTGAGTGCACTGTACCAGGATCTCTGCGTCTGTTTCTGCTGTCACAGACACTTCCTTTCCTGTGCACACATGGACACACCAGGGACCTTCTGTAAACACATCTTTTCTGCTGACAGTTTCCTTCTGCCCTTCCCACTGATAGGCAATCTTTCCTTCCAAAAGGAGCACTGCAGTCTCCTCTCCTGAACGGAGAAAGGTTCTGGTCTCTCCTGCTTTCATCCGGTAGACACGGATGTCCATTCTCATTTCTTGATACTCATTGTCATAGGTGGTCAGGATCTTTTCTCCCTTTTCATCAAATTCCGGATAACCGAATACTTTGCCCATGTTCCTCTCTCCTTTCTTAATATTCCCTGGATTCCCGGCGTCCCTGAAGGACTCCTTCGCAGGCTTTTTGTACGCTTTCTTTTTCTGAAGTGGTAGCGATTCCCACGTTCCACCAGGATTCATATCCGTCTGTCATGGTCTTGGGAATGACTTTCAGGTCAAAGAGGCATGCCACTTCCTGTTTCTTGGCATCTTCCAGCGCGTCAATCAGCTCCTGGACCGTCCTGCAGGTATAGGATTTCAGTCCATAGCCCTCTCCGATCTTTGCATAGTCTACAGGGATCAGATCTCCTGTGGGCTTTTTGCCGTCTGTATAGCGGAATTCTGTGGCAAGGCTGCCGATTCCGTGATTCATTTCCAGGTTGTTGATGCAGCCGAATCCGCAGTTGTCAAAGATCAGGATATTGACTTTCTTTTTCTCCTGCATAATGGTCATGATCTCGCTGTGAAGCATCTGGAAACTGGAGTCTCCCACAACGCAGTATACTTCATTGTCCGGCTCTGCAAACTTCACGCCCAGGGTAGCGGCAACTTCATATCCCATACAGGAATATCCGTATTCTGCATGGTATCCGCCCCGCTTATCGGTGGTCCACATCCGCTGCATACAGCTGGGCAGAGAACCGCCGGCAGTGATGATGGTAGCATCCTTATCAATAGTACGGTTAATGGCAGCCAGGGCTGCTGTCTGGGTGATCTTTCCATTGGTCAGTTTTACAAATTCCGGAATGGTCCGGGGATCTCTTGCTTTGATGATCGGCTCAAAATCCTCTCCTGTATATTCAATGCCAGCCAGCCGCTGCATCTCCTGATCCCACGCTGCTTTTGCTTTCTGGATCTCATCGGTATACGCGGACTGGTAGCCCCTTGCTCTTAATTTTTCTGCCAGGGCTTCTACGGTTGCTTTTGCATCTCCCACTGCTTTTACGGCATCCATCTTATAAGCGTGGAACCGGCAGTTGTTGATGGTAACAAACTGTACGTCTTCCTTCTGGAACAGGTGCTTGGAGCTGGTGGTAAAGTCAGACAGACGGGAGCCGATAGCGATCACCACATCCGCATCTTTTCCGATAATATTAGAAGCATAAGTACCGGTCACGCCGATGCCGCCCAGGCAGTAAGGATGGCTAGATCTGCAGGCGCTTTTTCCTCCCTGTGTCTCTCCGAACGGGATTTTAAATTCTTCACAGAATTTCTCCACTGTTTCGCCGGCTTCGGAATAACGAACGCCTCCGCCTACGATCACCAGCGGTTTTTTGGCTCCTGCAATGATTTCTGCCACATCCTCCAGTTCCTCTTCCACTGCAGACGGTCTAGTGATCCTATGCACTCTCTTTTTGAAGAAATATTCCGGGAAATCAAAGGATTCGCCCTCCACATCCTGGCATACGGCGATGCAGCAGGCGCCGGTCTCTGCAGGGTCTGTCAGTACCCGCATTGCATTGATCAGAGCTGTCATAACCATCTCCGGTCTGGTGATCCTGTCCCAGTACTTACACACCGGTTTAAAGGCATCGTTGGTGCTGACTGCCAGGCTGCTGCTCTGCTCCAGCTGCTGCAGCACCGGATCCGGCTGGCGGGAAGCAAAGGTATCTGCCGGAAATACCAGAAGCGGAATGTTATTTACGGTAGCAGTGGCGCAGGCTGTCACCATATTGGCTGCGCCGGGTCCGATGGAAGACGCACAGGGGATGATTTTTCTGCGGTTGTTCTGTTTAGCAAAAGCGATTGCCGTATGGCACATACCCTGCTCATTTCTTCCCTGGAGCACCCGCAGCTGTCCCGGATTGGTATCCAGCGCCTCTCCTAATCCCACAGCGATCCCGTGTCCGAAGATCGTAAAAAATCCTTCTACAAATTTGGTTTCCACACCATCCATGAGAACATACTGATTATCTAAAAACTTTACAATCGCCTGGGCGGTTGTCATTCTGATTGTCTTTGCCATGTCTTCTACTCTCCTTTTTCGCTTCTATACTCTGGCAATCATCTCGCCGAATTTTTCCTTTTCCTCTCTGATAAATGCCTGAACTTCCTCTGGACCGGGAAGAGAATCTGAGCAGTTGTTGCTCCTTACCATCATGGATGCTTCCGCAGAGCCAAATTCCAGGCAGTCAATAACCTCCCAGCCCTGATACAGACCATAAAGGAATCCGGAGCCGTATCCGTCGCCGCCGCCGAAGCCCTTTCTTGCCTCCACCGGGAAAGGTTTGATGCTGAATTTCTGTCCGTCGCAGGTATATGCGGTAGAACCCTTCATACCGTGCTTGATAACTACGATCTTTGCATGATAGCTCTGCCAGTATGCAGCGCTTTCTTCATCTGTCATGCCGGTCTGGATCAGTTTTTCTGTCAGATCAAACTCTTCCCTGGAGCCCATGATGATATCTGCCTCTTTTGCCACCATGGAATAATAAATAGAGATTTCATCCATATTTTTCCAGTTATAAGCCCGGTAATCAATATCGAAAATGATCTTGGTCTGGTTCTTCTTGGCAAGCAGCACTGCCTTGATGGCAGCCTCTCTGGAAGGACTTTCTGCCAGGGCTGTGCCGGAGATCAGGATGGCTTTTGTCTGTTTAATATATTCTTCGTCGATGTCGTCCACATGCAGCTGAAGGTCTGCGATACAGTTGCGGTACATCAGAATGCTGCTTTCCTTGGGAGAAAGCATTTCGGTAAAGGTAAGCCCCAGCTTCTCTCCTCCGGTGCACCTGGTAATGTGGGAGGTATCAATTCCCTGCTCATCAAAATAATCTACTACAAAATCTCCGAACTGGTCATCGGAAACCTTGCCGATAAATCCGGCTTTCATTCCATGCCGGGTCACTCCCACCGCAATATTTGCCGGAGATCCTCCTACGAACTTTTCAAACATATGTACCTTTTTCAGGGGTTTGAATTCCTCTTTCACCTGGTCGTTGTAAGCAGGATTAAAGTCAATGGCAACCCTTCCCAAAAGCACCAGATCCATCGGTCTGGACTGATCAAATTCTATATACTTCATTCTCTTACCTCCGTATTGTGATAAAAGCGCACAGAAACTCCCATCTCTTCTGTTTCTGTGCGCTTTTGCGTCTATTTCTGCGCTGCTTCAAAGCACAGAATCCATGCTATGTGATCAGATGGTTCCATCCCAGGTGGAAACCGTTTTTACTTTCTTTTCTTCTTCGTCAAACCAGCGTGTAGTAACGACTTTACGCTCTGTAAAGAAGCGGTAACCGTCTTTTCCAAGTGTATGTAAATCGCCGAAGAAGGACTGTTTGTGTCCGTTGAATGGGAACATTCCGATGGGTACCGGAATACCTACATTCACGCCCACCATACCGCCGTCGGTGTGGCGTACGAATTCTCTTGCATAATGACCGCTCTGTGTAAAGATCACAGATCCATTGGCAAATGGGTTGGCATTCATCAAAGCAAGACCTTCTTCAAAATCTTTGACTCTCTTAATGCACAGCACGGGACCGAAAATCTCTCTGTCTCCTACGGTCATGCCTGGTTTTACATGATCTAAAATGGTAGGTCCTAAGTAGAAGCCGTTTTCATAACCTTCTACTACCGTATCCCTGCCGTCTAATACAACCTTTGCGCCTTCTTCAATGCCTTTTTCGATCCAGTTTACAACGGATTCTCTGTGCTTTGCATTGATGACCGGTCCAAGACCTGTAGTCTTGTCATAGGCTGGTCCTACTTTCAGTTCTTTTGCTTTTTCTACGATGGCTGCTACCAGCTCATCTGCGATGCTCTCCTGTACCACCACTACAGGAAGTGCCATGCAGCGCTCTCCTGCGCAGCCGAAAGAAGCATTGATGATACCTGCCGCGGTACGCTCGATGGGCGCATCCTCCAGTACCAGCGCATGGTTTTTCGCTTCGCACAGCGCCTGTACTCTCTTGCCGTTTGCTGCTGCGGTAGAGTAGATGTGCTTTCCTACTGAGGTAGATCCTACAAAGCTGATTCCCTTTACATCCGGATGGCTCAGGAAGATTTCCGCCTCATGTCTGGAGCAGGTAACAATGTTGATAACGCCGTCAGGAAGACCTGCTTCCTTGTAAATCTCCACGATCTTCATACAGGTCTGAGGAGTAAAGGTAGCTGCTTTTAATACAATGGTATTTCCGCAGGCGATGCAGATGGGTGTCATCCAGCCCATAGGAATCATAGCCGGGAAGTTAAAGGGAATGATCCCCGCAAACACGCCCAGAGGTTCCCGGTAAGATACGGTATCGAAACCTTTGGAAGCGTCCATCAGGCTTTCTCCCATCATCAGAGAAGGTGCGGAAATCGCCTGCTCTGTTCCTTCGATGGCTTTGAGCACATCGCCTTCTGCTTCGCTCCAGGCTTTACCGTTTTCTACTGCTACGGACATGGTCAGCTCGTCTAAACGTTCATAAAGGAGTTCCCGTACTTTGTAGAGGATCTGTACTCTTTTTCTGACCGGAGTAGCAGACCAGCCGGGAAATGCTGCCTTTGCAGCGGCAATGGCTTCTTCCACTTCATCCGGTGTACAGCAGGGAACTTTTGCGATCACTTCGCCTGTGCTCGGATTGTAAGCATCTGTGTACTTATCTGTTTTGGATTCTTTAAAAGAACCGTTTACAAAATAGCCCAGTTTTTTGATTTCTCCCATTTTGAATTTCTCCTTTTCTCTTTTTCTCTTTTTCTAAGATTTTTTCACCGAAGTTCTTTGGTATTCTTATCATACCACGCTTTTCCAAAAAGCACAAGTGCTTTTGCGTACTTTTTTCTTATTTTTGCGTTATTTATTTTTATTTTCCCGCAAAACCACAAATATAGCACGCATTTTAGCACGCATTTATTTCTGTTTTTTCTTCTTTCTTTCTGCTTTTTATCCGTTCTTTAAAATTCTATATCCCCTATTGCATTTATGAATTATCTTGATTCTCTAAAATATTCTGAATTTTTCTCTTTCTCTCTTTCTGCGTTTTTTACGCCCTATCACCTGATCTGTGTGTGCTTTTACAGATTATATTTCATTTTGATATTAATATCCGTAAACAGGAATTCCTTTTCCGGACGGATGCCTTTCACCAGAAGGTCCGCAAGGATGTGGGGCGGCTGATAGCCCTGGACATAGCCGTTCTGGTCAATGAGGAAGTCCACCGTATTCTCCCGCAGAGCTTTTTCATTTTTAGGTGTCTGGTCATAAATAATCACGTAGGGTCTCCGGTCGATCTTCAGCTTTTCAAACGCCATGCCTACACCTGCCTGCCCTCCGGATACCACCAGGATCCCGTTGATGCCTGTGGTATTCATCAGAGCATTCTCTACAATGCGTTCCACTTCTGCCGTCTCATCAAAACTTCCATGAACTCCCGCGATCTCCATCTGAGGATAAGCGTTTTTGATCTCTTCGATAAATCCATCCACCCTCTGATTGTCCACATGGTTGCTGAAATATCCGGTAATGATCAGGATCTTTCCCGTTCCCCCTGTCAGGATCCCCATAAGCCCCGCTGCCGTCCTGCCGCTTTTGCGGTTATCCATGCCCACAAAGCACACTCGCCTGGTACCGACAATATCCGAGTTAAAGGTAACCACCGGAATCTGTTTTTCTTCCATCAGGGCGTTCAGCTTCATGCGGATGCGTTCGCAGTCCACCGGCATGACCGCAAGCCCGTCGATGCCCTCGGCTTCCAGCTCATCAATGGCTCTCATCTGCTCCTCCTCATCTACCGATACCCCTTCTTTCAGCAATACCTGAATGCCGTGCTCCTGAAGTTCTTCCTTTGCCTTCTCAATGCCCCGGTTGACCTCCAGCATAAAGGAGGATTTTGCCAGCTGGGTAATGATCCCGATCTTCAGTTTTTTTTCGCTGCTTACAGCTTTTTTCCTTTTTCTGGGGATATAGCCCATCTCATCCGCCAGCTGGCAGATGCGTTCCGCTACCTGGGGATTGATCCTGCCCCGGTGGTTCAGCGCCCGGTCCACGGTCCCCCTGGAAACGCCTGCCTGTTCTGCGATCTGCTGTATTGTCACTGCCATAATTCCACCCTGCTTTCTGCTTTTTTCTTTTTGAGACCGTTCTGTACGATCCCGGACTTCTTTTAACTTACGAAACCGTCTCTTTCTGTTTCTGTGTTTTCCATTTCTTATAGCATATCACAAAAGCAAAATGCACGCAATATATGCGTGCATTTTTACTCAGGTTTTTCAAAACGAAAGGAATCCTTCTGTCTGCTTTTCCCGCTCTGCTCTGCCCATCTGCCAATTCCAGGAAAGGACCAGCCCTGACAGACCAGTCCTTTCGCTGCGCTTATGCTTAGTCCAAAAGCTCTCTTTCAATCCGCTCTCTCGCTTCCGGCGCCTGCCGGTCCATTTTCTCCGGGAATCCGAACATGGATACACAGGCGATATTGTCTCCTCCTGCTTTAGGCGCATCTGCCTTCAGCTGTTTATTTGCAAAATCCATCTCCCTTAAGGTCTCAAAGATACCGTCAAAATCCACATCTCCTTCTCCCATAGCCAGGTGCTGATGTACGGTCACATCTGCCTTTCCTCTTCCATTGAGCCAGGGCGGATTTAAGATGTAGCGGCAGTCCAAAGTCTGATTAAAAGTATCTGCAAAAAGCACGTGAGTCAGTTCATCTCCGGCGTATCGCAGCATGGAACGTACATCTCCCTTTCCCTGGTCATAAAAGAAACCATGAGGAGAAGAATACACATATCCCAGATTAGGGGAACGGAAGGATTTTACCATGTCACAGGTTTCATTATTCAGCTCGCAGAAATCATAGGGATGGGACTGGATCTCCACACGGATCCCCTCCCGTTCAATGATGGGAAGCAGTTCCTCCATAGATTTAAACCACATCCCGTTGCAGATTTCCTGCTGATTGGGATCGCCGGAAAGCTCTGTATTGATGACTTTAACCCCCATATCTGCCGCAATTTCTATCATCCGTTTCCAATTTGCCACCGCAAACTGGCGCTGCTCCTCTGTGGGACCGGACCAGCGGTACACTACGATAAAAGAAGAGATCTCCACGCCGGTCTCCCTTAATGCCCTGCGGTATTCTGCTTCACATTCCCTGGAAAATAAAGGGTGTTTGTAAAAAGGATTAATCCTGGGATGGGGGGACTGCTCAATGTATTTGTATCCCCAGTCTGCCACCTGATGCACCATACGGTTAATATCCATCTGCTTTGCCAGTACATCCACATCAAATGCAATCTTCATATTGTTTTACCTCCTGACTGATTTCTGATTTTCTCTTTATCCCTCGCCTGCTGCTTTCTTCTGCCCTTCTTTTGTCCGTATATAATCCAGGATCAGCTGGACCGCGCCTTCGGCTCCAATTCTGGAAACATTCAGGACCAGGTCATAATGACGGGGATCGTCTCTTCTCGCTCCTGTAAATCTCTCGTAATATTCATTCCGGATCTCATCTCTGCGCTTCAGTTCTTCCAGGGTTTCTCCCTGATAATACTCAGCCCCTTCTTTTTGTCTGTACGCATCCTCCGCATACAGGAAGAAACTGTAGGTATGAGGCTGCCCTTTCAGAACATAATTGGCGCATCTTCCTAGGAATACCCCTGGTTCCTTCTCTGCCAGTTCCCGTATGATCTTACTCTGCATTTCAAACATATGGCTTCCTGTATAATCTTTTGCCGTACCCGGAGCAGAGTATCCATAAGGTGAAAAGACCGGTCTTTCCTCTTCATAATTATAGGAATCCAGATACTGTTTCACATCCTCTAAATCCGCAGTTTCCATGCCCAGCTTTTCTGCCATAAGGCAAATGATCTGACGGTCATAAACCCGGCAGCCCAGGCTGGCGGCAATGTCTTCCGCGATCCGTCTTCCGCTGCTGCCGTAAAGCCTTCCCATGGCAACATTCACCTGGTTTCCCTCTCTGTATTTCGTCTTTTCACTGTCCATAACTGCAGCCGGTACTTCCTCTTTGGAAGCCTCTCTGCGGATCAGCTCCTGGGTCATTTTGTCATACACCTTATCCAGTTTATAGAAAGCCGCGATCACAAACATGATCACCCAGACAGCAATGGGAACATATAAATACAAGCCTTTGATCACTTCCACTGCCGAATCTGCCTGCTCCGCCGCAGTTGCCTTTGTTCCGTCGAAAAGCGCCCGGGAAAGCACCCAGCCCATGACCGCAGAAGTCAGTCCGGAACCGGCTTTCTGTCCCATACTCATAGAGGAAAACATCAGCCCCTCAATCCGCTTTCCTGTTTTCCAGTGCCCATATTCAATGGCATCTCCGGGAAGCGCATACTGCACTCCGTAAAACGGCGCAATACCCACTCCTCTTAAGATACAGCTGACCACACCCAGCGGCAGACTGGTATAATTCACCAGGAACAGCAGCTGTCCCAGCACCCCCACGATGCAGCCCAGACAGATCAGATTCCGCTTGCCGTATTTCGGCAGGATTTTAGGCAGTATGGCGATCCCTGTAATGGTAGCGATCTTTTCTGCTGCCGACAGCGGAGTGACTAAATTGACATTGCCCAGAACATACTGGCAGTAATATGTCAGATCCGTGCCGATAATGGTCTGATAAACCGTGTAGAAGATCATCAGCCCCAGCGCGATCAGGAAATAGCGGTTGGTAACGGTAGCGCGGAAAGCTTCCAGAAAAGGAATATCCTCTTTTTCTTTTTTCCCTGCGGACACTCTTTCCGTACAGGTCATATAGGTATTCAGCAGCACGAAAGCCGAGATCACCGCATAAGCTGCCGTCACCAGGATCCACGCCTTCTGCTGGCTCTGGATCCACTCTGCCACCTGATTGATCAGGGGCAGAGTGAAGGCTGTAATGACCATACTCGCCGTCATGGAGAGGATCATACGGATATTGCAGATCACATCTCTCTCCCGTCTGTCCCGGCTCATAAGAGAACCCAGGGCATGGAAGGGCTGGCTGATGGCAGTGTAGACCACCGTATTCATGATATTGTAGGTAATAAAGGCATAGATGATCTTCCCGTATTTTCCCAGCGGAGGCATGGTGAACAAAAGCACCGCCGCCGCTGCATAGGGAAGGATCAGCCTTAAGATCCAGATCCTTGCCTTTCCGTATTTAGAATGGGTACGGTCAATGATGGTCCCCATCAGAACATCGGAAAAGCCGTCAAATACCCGGGATACCAGCATGATCATCCCCACAGCTCCTGCGGAGATCCCTGCTACATTGGTATAGAAGTAGGTCAGCAGCGTTGCTGTCATGGTATACATCAGAGTCAGCGCCGGATCCCCGAAGCAGTACGCCAGTTTTTCCGACACAGGCACCTTGATGAACTCATTCATATCCTTTCCTTTTTGTCTGTAATTCAGCAATTCCGGAATTCCTCTGCCAGCCATACGGTTCCTCCTCTCGCCCTAAAGTACTTTTTTTAACTGCTTATCCGAAATATTTTTTCACAAAATCTCTGGTCACTTCCGCTGCCTTTTTCACATTTTCTTCATGCGGCATTTCATAATATGCCGGGCGGAATTCTTCAATGGTGCAAACCCCATCAAAGCCGATTTCTTTTAAAGCTGCCGCGATTCCTGCATGGTCCACCACGCCTTCTCCCGGCCACAGACGTTTGTCATCGCCGCAGGATCCCAGAGGCAGATCCTCGCAGTCGTTCAGATGATAGGCAAAAATTTTCTTTCCGTCAGCTGCCCTAAGATCCTCCAGCCTGGAACACATTTCGTGGAAATGGAAGGTATCCACTGTGATTCCCACATTCCCCCTGTCCACAGCTTTCACTACATCATAGGCGGTGCCGAACTGATTGATGGAGCAGTTGGGAGCGCCGCAGAACTCCAGGGAAATCTTCATATCCTTTCCCACTTTGTCCGCCAGATAACGCAGGCGTTTTACTGCTTCTTCTTTAATTTCCCCTACCGTTTTATCCTTCACATCAAAGGCAGGAACGGTGATCAGCATCTTCATGCCGATGGCTTTGGAGACTTTTAAGATAAAATCTACTTCCTCATCAATTTCCTTTTCCCCTGCCTCATCTCTCTGATTAAAGTAGATCAGCGTATTATATGCCCAGGGTTTCAGATGATGGCTGCCAAACCACGCTGCAAGCTCCTCCAGCGTATGTTCTTTCAGGTATTCCCTGATGCAGTCAAAGCGAATCTCTATGTAATCAAAACCATATTTTTCACACATTTCCAGATCTGCCAGCAGGGACTGACCTTTACACTCTAACGCAGTTGCTTCATTAAATCCAAGTTTCATTTTCTCTCTTACCTCCTGCTCTTTTTTCGTTTCTTTTTCTTCTGCCGGTGTGTTTTTCTGTCTTTATGCTTTATAAAATTCCGGTTTTTCTACTGCTGTGACGATTTCTTCGATCTGTCCGGTTTCCTGGGCTTTTACCAGAGCGTCTGCTGTGACTGCTGCCAGATATCCGTCCCAGGCATTGGGTCCTGTAATGATTCCTTTTGCGGCATTGTCCACCCAGTCCTGTACCTCTGCGTCATAGGCTTCTTGAAATCTTACGAAACAATCGGTATCGATGGCAGTGGAAACGGCTGCATTTTTTCGGATCTGCGGGTAGGATGGCTGTGCCATTTTCAGTGCCCCGTCCTCACAGACCGCTTCGCAGTTGATGTCATACCCGAACTTGCAGTTGACAAATACCTCTACATCAATGCATACACCTTTTTTGGTCCTGAGAAGCATGATCTGAGGATCCTTTAACTGGGAATGTGAATATTTCGTCACCTTCGGCAGGAGCACCTGTGCAGATTCGTATTCGTCATCTACCAGCCAGTGCAGCACGTCGATCTCATGGATAGCTGTATCATGGACTGCCATGGGTGTATTATAGTTTTCCCCTACCGACGGGTTTCTGTGGGTACAATGCAGCATCAGAGGCTCTCCATAGGCACCGGAATCCAGCGCCTCTTTTAACTGTCTGTAGCCCCGGTCATAACGTCTCATAAAGCCAAGCTGGATCAAATGTTTCCCCGAAGCTTCCTCTGCCTTTACCACCTTCAGGCAGTCTTCTGCCGTGGTGCATAAAGGTTTTTCGCAAAACACTCTCTTTCCGGCAGCAATGGCAGCCAGAAGAGAATCTACATGGGCAAAACCAGGGGATACGATCAGGACTGCATCCACCTCCTCTGCCTGGATCAGTTCTTTGCTGTCCGCATAAACCTTTGCCCCGCAGATAGCAGCTGCCTCTTCTGCACTTTTTTCAAACACATCGGAAACTGCAGTCACGACTGCTCCCTGAATCTTATTTGTCAGTCTTCTGATATGGTCTTTTCCCATTCCTCCGCATCCGATCACGCCTACTCTCAGCATAATTTCTTCCTCCATTTCTTCTTTGTCTTTTTCATTTTTATTTTCTTTGTTCCGTTTCCTTGTATGTACATATTATCACTGTGTGCACGTGAACGCAATATCTTTTTTATACAAATTAACAGTTGGTTTTTTATGAAAATTACCAGTTTCGCATTTTTTTCACAAACTCATCCTGGATTTCTCTCTGCTTTCTTTCAGAAAGACAAAAAAACTGCCTTAGGCTTATCCTCCATAAGGCAGTTTTTATGCTTCCTATAATACTTGTTCTGAAAAAAAACTTTTTTAAATGTTATACTTTGTTTTTATCAAAATTTCTGTATATTGAAATTCTTCCTTGGGATCCTCATTATCAAATAATTTGCGGAATAATATCATCACCGGAGCGTGCCCCTGAACACGGGATTCCTGACCAATGAGAAAGTTTAAGGTTCCTTCTTCCAGCCATTTCTTGTTTTCTTTCAGGAAATCATTTGCCACCACGTGCATTTCCCGATCCTTTCCCGCTTTTTTCAAAGCTCTGCATACGCCGCTGACTCCATGGCCGGTAATATAGATCCCGGTCAGGTCCGGATACAGTTCCAAAAGCTCCTCCAGGATTTTTCCGGCAACCCATTCGTCATCGTAAGAATACCTGGTATCTGCCAGACAGATTTCCGGAAATGATTCCTGTATTTCTCTTTGAAAGCCCTTTAGCCTGCTGTTCAGCCCGGGATTGACCATCTGTCCGGAAATAACTGCTACTCTTCCTTTTCCCCCTGTGATCTCTCCCATCAGTCCTGCCGCTGTCCTTCCGCTCTGGTAATTATTCTGCCCTACAAAGCAAAGCCTCCTGGTATCCTCCAGATCAGCATTCAGCGTAACCACCGGGATCTGATATTCTTCCATGAAACGGTCAATGGTGGCTTTTAGCATCTCATCATCCGAAGGCGTCAGGGCAATCCCGTTAAATTCCCTTTTCCTCAGTGTCTCCATGATCTCTATGACCCTTCCCGGCATAGAGCCCTGGATTTCATAGATCTCCACGGTTCCGCCGAAACCTTCCACTTCGGCTTTGCCTTCCTTTACCCCTTCCAGCACCTGCTGCATAAACGGTGTCTCTGTATACTGAAGGATCACGCCGATCCTGATCTTCCTGCGTGCCATTGCCAAGGCTCTCCCTGCGCGGCTGGGCTGATAGCCCATCTCCCTGGCAAGCTTTTGGATCCGCTCCTCCACATCCGGGCGGATCCTTCCCCGGTGATTTAACGCCCGGTCCACCGTTCCCCGGGAAACCCCCGCCGCGTCTGCGATCTGCTGTAATGTCACTGCCATCTCTCTTCCTCCGCAACGTATTGTGTTCACGTACACATTTTCTTTTTATTATATCCCCTTTCGCTTCTGCGCACAATCTTTTTTTATAAAAAGCGGGACTGCCGCTGCCTCTTGCCTACCTAAAAAGAAAGAGGCCTGCCATAGACAGACCTCTCCTTTCAAAACGTCCTTCCAACGCTCAGCCGTTGCCGCATTCAATGCTGATCTCATTAAACTTATCCAGAATGTTTTCGATTTTCAGCTGTTTCTTTTCCTCTCCTCTGATATCCATCACTGCGCTTCCCTGATGGAGCATCAAAAGCCTGGTTCCATACTCTACCGCATACCGCAGGTTGTGTGTTACCATAATGGCTGTCAGCTTCTTCTCCCGAACGATCTTCTCTGTCAGCTCCATGATCAGATCTGCCGTCTTGGGATCAAGGGCAGCCGTATGCTCATCCAGGATTAAAAAATCAATGGGTGTCATGGTGGACATGAGAAGTGCCATCGCCTGTCTCTGCCCGCCGGAAAGAGATCCCACCTTCACGTGGAGCTTCTCCTCCAGTCCCAGCCCCAGCTGTGCCAGGAGGGCTTTATATTCCTCTTCCTTTTTCCGGTTGGTGCCTCTTTGGAGACCAAAAAACATGCCTTTGTGGTCTGCCAGAGAGAGGTTTTCCAGGATCGTCATATCCGGGCAGGTGCCCATAGCCGGATTCTGATACACTCTTCCTATATTCCTCAGTCTTTTATATTCTTTCTGACGGGTAATGTCCTTTCCATCCATACAGATCTGCCCCTGATCGGTATCGATGCTTCCGCAGATCAGATTCAGCATGGAGGTCTTTCCTGAACCGTTGCTCCCCACCACGGAGACAAATTCTCCTTTCTCCACACGCAGGTTAAAATCATCGAAAAGGCACATCTCCTGGACCGTACCCGGATTGTAATATTTGTGTATGTGTTTTAATTCAAGCATGCTTTTTCACCTTCTTTTTCTCTGCATTGTCAAATACCAGCATCAGTACCAGCACGCCCAGCAGGAACAGGGCTGATATCAGTTTCATAGACTGCGGCACAAAGTACCGGATCGCGATCCCTGTACATGCCTTATAAAGAATTGCCCCCAGAAAAACAAACGTAGTCACCTGGATAAAATTTCTCTTTCTGAACGGTTTCAGTCTGGAAAATACCCGGTACAGACTGGTCCCCACGATCACGCTGGCAAGTCCGATGACAATGGAGCCTGTGCCGGAGGAAATGTCGAATACATTCTGCTGCTGGCAGAAAATACATCCCGCCAGAGCAACCAGCCCGTTGGAAATGGACAGCCCCAGGATCTTGACATTGCCTTTGTCTTTTGCCAGAGCCGTTACCAGATTTTCATTGTCCCCAACCGCTCTCAGCAGATAACCGGACTTTGTTTTCAGATAAAGGTCCAGCAGGATCTTGCTGAGAGCTGCGATCACAAAGATCAGACCCAGGATTACAGAACTGGGCACGGCATCCGGAAACCTGCTTTCCAGAAAATCATTTTGAAAGATCGTCTGCTGGGAAAACAACGGCACATTGTTGGTTCCTGCTGCCATCAGATTCACAGTATACAGCGCGGTCATCATAATAATACCGGACAGCAGATCCCGCACCTTTCCTTTGACATGGATCAGTCCTGTGCACACGCCCGCCGCGGCACCTGCCAGGAAAGCAGCCGGCAGCGTCAGCCAGGGATTCACCCCGGCTTTGATCAGAGATGCAGTCACTGCTGCTCCCAGCGGAAAACTGCCGTCCACAGTCAGATCCGGAAAATCCAGTATTTTATATGTGATATAAACTCCCAGAGCCAGAATCCCATAGATCAGTCCCTGTTCTATAATGCTTATGATAAAGTCCATTTTTTCTCCT
>NHCFC00100__coassemble_1464_pt1 | contig 32565 bp, 26 predicted proteins | sample NHCFC00100__metabat2_low_PE_019 | metagenome-assembled genome bin NHCFC00100
CAGGAAATAGAATAAAAGGAACAGGGCTTTTGGAGGAATTCTATGCGAAGAAAGCTTTGGCTGGCGGCAGCAGCGGCAGCGGCGGTCCTTGCCCTGTCACAGTGGAGTCCGCAGGGAATGCTGCAGACTGCCCAGGCGACGGCTGAACAGATGGCGCAGGACACAGACAGCAAAGAACAGCAGCAGACGGAGACAGCCCGGAAGGAAAAGCCGAAAGTAGCGCTGACCTTTGACGACGGACCGCATTTGATCTATACGGAAGAATTGCTGGACGGATTAAAGGAGAGAAAGGTCTGCGCCACTTTTTTTCTTATTGGGAAGAACATTGAGGGGAAAGAGGAACTGGTCCGGCGTATGGAGGAGGAAGGGCATCTCATCGGCAATCACACGTATCATCACGTGAAGCTGACCGGGATCTCCGAAGATCAGGCAGAACAGGAGATTCTGGAAACCTGTGAAAAGATCAGCGAAGTCACCGGCACCTATACCTCCTTTGTCCGTCCGCCTTTTGGAGAGTGGAAGAAGAACCTGGACTTTGAGATCACCATGATCCCGGTGTCCTGGAATGTGGATTCCAGGGACTGGACTACCCAAAACAGTGAGAAAATTGTAAAAAGAGTAGTGAAAGATGTGGACGAAGGTGATATTATTTTAATGCATGATATTTTTGAATCCTCTGTCCAGGCTGCTCTTGAGATCATCGACATCTTAAGCGGACAGGGATATGAATTTGTGACAGTAGATGAACTGCTGCTGGAATAGGAGAGTACCCATGGATTTATTTGATTATATGAAAGAACAGACCCTGGAGAATGAATCTCCGCTGGCGTCCAGGATGCGTCCTGCCACCCTGGACGAGGTGGTGGGACAGGGACATATCATTGGAAAGGATAAGCTGCTTTACCGGGCGATCCGGGCAGATAAACTGGGAAGCGTGATCTTCTACGGACCGCCGGGAACAGGCAAGACCACCCTGGCAAAGGTCATTGCCAACACCACCAGTTCCCGCTTTCACCAGTTAAACGCCACTGTAGCGGGAAAGAAGGATATGGAAGAGGTAGTAAAGGAAGCCCAGGATTACCTGGGGATGTACGGGAAGAAGACTATCCTGTTCATTGATGAGATCCACCGCTTTAATAAAAGCCAGCAGGACTACCTTCTGCCCTTTGTGGAGGACGGAACCCTGATCCTGATCGGCGCTACCACAGAGAACCCGTATTTCGAGGTCAACGGGGCGCTGATCTCCCGGTCCATTATTTTTGAACTGAAACCTCTGACAAAGGAGGATATCAAGACCCTTTTAAGAAGGGCAGTGACAGACCGGGAAAAGGGCATGGGAAGCTACGGGGCTGTCCTGGAAGCCGATGCGGAAGAATTTCTGGCAGACATTGCGGGAGGCGATGCCCGGGCAGCCTTAAATGCCCTGGAGCTGGGCATCCTTACCACAGAAAAAAGCGGGGACGGCAAGATCCACATTACCCTGGAGACTGCCTCCCAGTGTATCCAGAAGCGGGTGGTGCGCTATGATAAGACGGGAGACAACCATTACGACACCATCTCTGCCTTTATCAAGAGCATGAGGGGCTCAGACCCGGATGCGGCAGTGTTTTATCTGGCGAAGATGCTCTATGCCGGAGAAGATATCAAGTTTATCGCCAGGAGGATCATGATCTGCGCGGCAGAGGACGTGGGAAATGCAGATCCCCAGGCGCTGCAGGTAGCGGTTGCCGCTGCCCAGGCAGTGGAACGGCTGGGGATGCCGGAGGCGCAGATTCCCCTGGCGCAGGCAGTGACCTATGTGGCAAGCGCGCCCAAGAGCAATGCGGCGTGCATGGCAGTCTTTGACGCCATGGAAGCGGTGAAGAGCACCAGGACCACCGTGCCGCCCCATCTGCAGGATTCTCATTATAAAGGAGCGGCAAAGCTGGGACACGGCACCGGATATCTCTATGCCCATGATTATCCCAATCATTATGTAGAACAGCAGTATATGCCTTCCCAGCTTTTGGGAAGAAAGTTTTACTATCCCACAGAGAATGGGTATGAAAAGCAGATCCGGGAATATTTCAGGAAAATTCACGGGGAAACCGATTGATTTCCCTATATTAAAGTGATAAAATTGACAAATAATCAATTGTGAAAGAAATGAGGGCTGAATTATGAGAATATTTGACAAGTCATCGAAACTGGACGGTGTGTGCTATGATGTGCGGGGACCGGTCCTGGACGAAGCCAACCGTATGCAGGAGAGCGGGATCAATGTATTGAAGCTGAACATCGGCAATCCCGCGCCTTTTGGTTTTTCAGCCCCTGAGGAAGTGATACTGGATATGATCTATACCCTTCGGGATTCTCAGGGCTATTCTGACTCCAAAGGAATCTTTGCCGCCCGCAAGGCGATCATGCAGTACTGCCAGATCAAGAAGATCCCGGGTGTGACCATCAATGACATCTATACAGGAAACGGCGTCAGCGAGCTGATCAATATGCTGACCCAGGGACTTCTGGACAACGGTGATGAGGTACTGGTTCCTTCCCCGGATTATCCCCTGTGGACCGGCTGTGTTTCCCTGGCAGGGGGAAAACCGGTGCACTACATCTGTGACGAACAGTCGGAGTGGTATCCGGATCTGGAGGATATTAAGAGCAAGATCACAGACAGGACCAAAGCCATTGTCATCATCAACCCCAACAATCCCACAGGCGCCGTCTATCCAAAAGAGGTCCTGCAGGAGATCGTGGAGGTTGCCAGAGAGCATGAGCTGATGATCTTTGCAGATGAGATTTACGACCGTCTGGTGCTGGACGGCATTGAGCATACATCCATAGCTTCCCTGGCTCCGGATGTGTTCTGCATTACCTTAAACGGTCTTTCCAAATCCCATATGGTAGCCGGCTTCCGGGTAGGCTGGATGGTCTTAAGCGGCGCCAAAGACCGTGCGAAAGGCTATATCGAGGGACTGAACATGCTTTCCAACATGCGTCTGTGCTCCAATGTGCCGGGACAGGCGATCGTGCAGACCGCTCTGGGCGGATACCAGAGTGTCAATGAATACCTGGTGCCCGGCGGAAGGATTTATGAACAGAGAGATTATATTTACAAGGCGCTCAATGATATTCCGGGAATTACCGCAGTGAAGCCCAAAGCTGCCTTTTACATTTTCCCGAAGATCGATACAGAGAAATTCCACATCTATGATGATGAAAAATTTGCCCTGGATTTCCTGAAAGAAAAGAAGGTGCTGGTCACCCACGGAAAAGGCTTTAACTGGAACAAACCGGACCATTTCCGCATTGTATACCTGCCGAGAGTGGAGGATCTGAAAATTGCCACAGGCAAGCTGGCAGATTTCCTCAGCACCTACATACAGAAATAAGTTTCACTAAGAAAAGGCGGGAAGTATCGTGGATCTTTCAAAGAAATTACATACCCTGGGGAAGGAGGAGCATGACTTTTCCAAAGGCAGTGTGCTGGGAAATATTCTCAGGCTGTCGCTTCCCCTGGTGGCGGCGCAGTTTATCAACGTGCTGTACAATATCGTAGACCGAATGTATATCGGAAGGATTCCCGGCGCCAGTTCGGACGCGCTGACAGGAGTAGGCGTGGCATTTCCTATTATTACGGCGATCACGGCGTTCTCCTCCCTGATCGGGACGGGAGGAGCGCCCCTGTGCTCCATTGCCAGAGGAAAAGGCGATGAGAAGAAAGCAGAGCAGATCATGGGCAACTCTTTTTTTATGGCTCTGCTGGCAGGGACAGTGCTGACCGCGGCGGGGCTTCTGACCAAGGAGCCTCTTTTATATGCTCTGGGAGCCAGCGACGCTACCTTCGGATATGCGGATGATTATATCAGCATCTATCTGCTGGGAACCCTGTTTGTCATGATCAGCCTGAGCATGAACGGATTTATCAACTGCCAGGGATTTGCCAGGACTGGAATGCTTACGGTGCTGATCGGAGCTGTGCTGAATATTATCCTGGATCCTGTCTTTATCTTTGTCTTCCATCTGGGAGTCAAGGGGGCAGCGATCGCCACAGTTATCTCTCAGATGGCGTCAGCGCTGTGGATCTTCCTCTTCCTGACAGGAAAGGAAACCCTTCTGAAGCTGAGGACAGCCAGCATGAAGCCGGAGCTGTCCTGCATCAAAGACATCCTGGCGCTGGGACTGTCCGGATTTATCATGTCTGCCACCAACTGCGGCGTGCAGATCGTATGCAACATTACGCTGAAGTCCTTTGGCGGGGATGTGTATGTGGGGATCATGACCATCATGAATTCTGTGCGGGAAGTGCTCAGCGTCCCGGCTACCGGCATGACCCAGGGAGCCCAGCCTGTGCTGGGATATAATTATGGCGCCGGGGCATATCAGCGGGTTAAATCCTGTATTAAGATCATGTCTGCCATCTGTATGGGCTATACTACAGTGGTATGGATCATCACGCTGATCGTTCCCCAGGCGTTTATCCTGATGTTTAACGGCGGGGAGGAGATGCTGCGGCTGGGCGTTCCGGCGATGCGGATCTATTTCTTCGGCTTCTGCTTTATGTCCCTGCAGTTTGCCGGGCAGAGTGTGTTCACCGGACTGGGGAAGGCGAGACACGCCATCTTTTTCTCCCTTTTGCGAAAAGCGGTGATCGTTATCCCGCTTACTCTGTGGCTGCCCAATGTGGCTGGGCTGGGAGTACACGGTGTGTTCCTGGCAGAGCCGATCTCCAATTTCATCGGCGGAACTGCCAGCTTTGTGACAATGCTCTGTACCATGTGGCCCGTTTTATCGGGAAAGAAAAAGAACTAAACAGAACTGCCTGATCCGGCAGCCGGGGAAAGAACCCCTGAACCGGAAAGGCAGTTTTTTTGCCGCTTTTTTTATCCTGAAAGATATGGAAAAATTGGAAATCATTAGATGGCTAATTAACTTTTTGTGATATGTTTATAAAAAAACTGTAAATTTAAGATAAAAAGGCTTGCTATTTCCAGTATACTGCCGTATTCTATGTTAGTCGACTAACTAATGAGAGGAGGAACAAAATGACCGCAGATGAAAAAGATGACAGCCTGCAGAAAATGTTCGTCAGGCTGACGCATCTGTATTACCGTCAGGCTTTCCTTACGATGAAGGAGACAGAGCTTCATCCCAAGCAGTTTCCCCTGATCTGTCTGGTGGAGGAGCGGGAAGGCATCAGCCAGAGAGAAATATCCGATGTGCTGAAGATCAGCGCGCCCACAGTCGCTGTATCCGTGAAGCGCCTGGAGAAAACAGGAATGCTGGAGCGCAGGAACGATGAGAAAGATCAGCGGGTGATGCGGATCTATCTGACAGAAAAAGGAAGACGGCTGACGAAGACAATGAAGAGATATTTTGAAGAAAATGAAAAAGCCATGTTTCAGGGATTTTCAGAAAGCGAACTGTGCCTGATGAAGCGTTTTTTTAAACAAATGGCAGAGAATCTGGAGGGAGTGACACGATGTTAAAGATGTTTCATTATATGAAAGAACGATGGCATTATCTGGTGATGATCCTTGTTCTTTTATTTTTGCAGGCATTCTGCGATTTATCCCTGCCGGATTACACATCCAGGATCGTGAATGTGGGAATCCAGCAGAAAGGTGTGGAGGACGGAGTCCCGGACACCATCCGAAAGGAAAGTATGGAAAAGGTGCTGCTGTTTGCAGAGGAAGCAGACGCAGATACCATAGAAAACGCCTATGCCCTGGATGGGGATCTGTATACTTTAAAGGAGGAGATCACCTCGCAGGAGCGGGAAGAACTCAATACGATCCTGGGAATTCCGGAACTGATCGTGTATGGAATGGAGGATGCGGATTCCGAGCAGGTGGCTGCTGTGAAAGCCCAGATGAACCTGCCTCAGGATGCAGACCTGTTCCAGGTTTTTGCCCAGATGCCCCGGGAGCAGCTGACCCAGATCCGGGAGCAGATGGCAGACCAGTTTGAAGAAATGCCCGAATCCATTGTCACCCAGAGCGCTGTGGCTTTTGTGCAAAACGAGTATGCTGCCCAGGGCAAAGACCTGGATCAGATGCAGACCGATTCTATTTTGTACACAGGTCTGAAGATGCTGGGGCTTGCCTTTTTGTCAGCGGCAGCAGCCATCTGCGTGACCTTTTTATCCGCGAGAGTGGCAGCTACTTTGGGAAGGAATCTGCGAAACAGCATTTACCGGAAGGTCATCTCCTTTTCCGGTGAGGAGCTGAACCATTTCTCCACAGCATCCCTGATCACCAGGAGTACCAACGATGTACAGCAGATCCAGCTGCTGTTTGCCATGATCTTTCGGATCGTGCTCTATGCGCCGATCCTGGGAATCGGAGGCGTCCTGAAAGTCCTTCAGACCGATGCATCTATGACCTGGATCCTGGCGCTGGCAGTGGCAGTGATCCTTTTGTTTGTCGGGCTGTTGTTCCGGCTGGCAATGCCGAAATTTAAGAAGCTGCAGTACCTGATCGACAATCTGAATCTGGTAGCAAGGGAGATCCTTACCGGTGTTTCCGTCATACGGGCTTTCAGTACAGAGAAGCATGAGGAAGAGCGCTTTGAGGATGCCAACCGGAAGCTGATGAAGACCAACCTGTTTGTGAACCGGTGCATGACTTTTATGATGCCGGTCATGATGCTGCTGATGAACGGTGTTACCGTCCTGATCGTATGGAACGGTTCTCACGCGGTAGATGCCGGAACCATGCAGGTGGGAAATATGATGGCGTTTATGCAGTACGCCATGCAGATCATCATGGCGTTCCTGATGATTACCATGATGTCCATCATGATCCCCAGGGCGTCCGTTGCCGCCGCCCGTATCAATGAGGTGATGGAAGCAGAAGTCAGCATCCGGGACGGGGAAGCGCAGGAAAAGCCCCGGGAGGAGAAAAAAGGCGAAGTGGTCTTTGAACATGTGGACTTTGCTTATCCCGGCGCCCAGGAATGTACGCTGACAGATATTGACTTTACAGCCAGAAAAGGCGAGACCGTGGCGTTTATCGGAAGTACGGGAAGCGGAAAGAGTACCCTGGTCAACCTGATCCCCCGGTTCTTTGATGTGACCAAAGGGCGGATCCTGGTGGATGGCGTGGATATCCGTCATATGAAACTGTCCGATTTAAGAGACCGCATCGGTTATGTGCCTCAGAAAGGCGTGCTCTTCTCCGGAACCATTGATTCTAATATCCGCTACGGAAAGGATGAGGCGACCGGGGAAGAAGTGCAGAGAGCAGCCAGCATTGCCCAGGCATGGGAGTTTATCCAGGAGAAAGAGGACGGTGTGAACTCTGCTATCGCCCAGGGAGGTACCAATGTGTCCGGCGGGCAGAAGCAGAGGCTGTCTATTGCCAGAGCCATTGCGAAGAATCCGGAGATCTACATTTTTGACGACAGCTTTTCTGCCCTGGACTATAAGACCGATGTGGTACTGCGAAGAGCGCTGAAAAAGGAGACCCAGGATGCCACGACCCTCATTGTCGCCCAGCGTATCAGCACCATTCTTCATGCAGATAAGATCCTGGTCCTGGATGAAGGGCGCGTGGTAGGACAGGGAACTCATAAAGAGCTTTTAAAATCCTGTGATATTTACCGTCAGATTGCCATGTCACAGCTGTCAGAGGAGGAATTAGCCAATGAGTAATACAACACCAAGAGGACCTATGCGTCATGCCGGCGGTCCCTCCGGCGAGAAAGCGAAAGATTTCAGGGGATCCATGAAGCGGCTCCTGCTCTATATGAAACGGTACCGGATCCAGCTTGCTGTCATGATGCTCTTTGCGGTGGGCAGCACGATTTTTAATATCGTGGGTCCCAAGATCCTGGGAAAAGCCACCACAGAGCTTTACAACGGCATCGTATCCAAGATCAGCGGCGGAGACGGCATCGACTTCGGCAAGATCGGAATGATCCTGCTGGGAGCCATGAGCCTGTATCTGGTCAGCGCAGTATTTTCTTTTATCCAGGGATTTATTATGACCGGAATTTCTAATAATGTAACTTACAGCCTGAGACAGGATATTTCAGCCAAGATCAACCGGATCCCTATGAAATATTTTGAGAGCAGGACCCACGGGGAGATCCTTTCCCGCATCACCAACGATGTGGATACCCTGCAGACCAGCATCAACCAGAGCTTTACCCAGCTGATCACTTCGGTTACCATGCTGATCGGCGTGCTGGTGATGATGATCTCCATCAATATTCCCATGACCCTTGCCTCTTTGCTGATCCTGCCGGTTTCCATGTTCATCATCGGCAATGTGATGAAGCATTCTCAGAAATATTTCCAGGCACAGCAGAAATACCTGGGAGAGGTCAACGGACAGGTAGAGGAGATTTACGGCGGGCACAACGTGGTGCAGGCGTTTAATAAGCAGGCAGACGTGGTGGAAGCGTTTGAGAAGATCAACGATAAACTGTATTCCTCTGCCTGGCGTTCCCAGTTTTTCTCCGGCATGATGATGCCCATCATGCAGTTTGTAGGCAACCTGGGGTATGTAATGGTAGCGCTTTTAGGAGGCTTTATGGTCATTAAGGGCAAGGTTATGGTGGGAGATATCCAGGCATTTTTCCAGTATATCCGAAACTTTACCCAGCCCATACAGCAGATCGCCCAGGTGACCAATCTGCTTCAGTCCTCCGCAGCCGCCGCGGAACGTGTCTTTGAATTCCTGGATGAGGAAGAGGAAGACCAGACCGTGGAGCATCCGGTGGATATCAGCACCGTGGAAGGCAATGTGGAAGCCTGTCATGTGGCGTTCGGCTACCAACCGGATCATCTGATCATCCATGACTTTAACGGTGTGGTGAAAGCCGGACAGAAGGTTGCCATTGTAGGACCTACCGGAGCGGGAAAGACCACCATGATCAAGCTGCTGATGCGCTTCTATGATGTGAATTCCGGGGAGATTCTCATAGACGGGCATAATGTAAAAGATTTCAACAGAAGTGAGTTAAGAGAGCTGTTCGGCATGGTGCTGCAGGATACCTGGCTGTTCCACGGCACCATTATGGAAAATATCCGCTACGGCAGGCTGGACGCCACCGATGAGGAAGTCATCGCGGCGGCAAAGGCAGCCCATGCCCATCACTTTATCATGGCGCAGCCCGGCGGCTATCAGATGGTATTGAATGAGGAGACCAGCAACATCTCCCAGGGGCAGAAACAGCTGCTCACCATTGCCAGAGCCATCCTGGCAGATAATAAGATCCTGATCCTGGATGAAGCCACCTCTTCGGTAGATACCAGAACCGAAGAGGAGATTCAGAAAGCGATGGATAACCTGATGAAAGGAAGGACCAGCTTTGTCATTGCCCACCGGCTTTCCACCATCCGGGACGCAGATCTGATCCTGGTGATGAAAGACGGAGATATCATTGAACAGGGCACCCACGAATCCCTGCTGGCAGCAGGAGGCTTCTACGCCAATCTGTACAACAGCCAGTTTGAAAAGGCAGAGGCAGTCTAAATCCCTTTCAGGAAGAAGACAGCGGCTTTTTTGGGAAGGCTTAAAGACGCCAGAAACTGTTTTCGTTCCTTCAGATAAATCTGCCGGATGGAACGGATATCCTTTGCATCAGGCATTCTGCTGCTGAAGGTAAATTCTTCCGCCTGCGCATGCAGGAGATGTAAGATCTCCTGGGTGCCAGGCGGTATTTTTTTGCTGATTTCCAGGAAAAAAGCAGAGTCGAAACTGCCTTTGCCCCGGGGCAGGTGATACCGGATCTGCCACAGCTTCAGAAGGCTCTGGAATACGGTCAGGTAGCAGGACTGCCTGGAGGATGCAAAATATCCCATATGCCTGCGGAAGCGCAGCGCGCGGACGGTAAGGAGCAGAAGGAGCAGGACAGCTGTGCAGATCAGGACAGCGAAGGTATGGAGCAGAGCTTTTTGGAGACGGACAGAGATTCCCGAAGGACTGCCGGGACCGATGCCTCCCGTCTGGGCAGCGGAGGCGTCCGGGGAATCTGTCTGTGGGGCAGGTTCCTCATGTTCTGCCTGGGTATGGTCTTCTTGCGGCAGAGAAGAAGCGGTGTCAGAGGAGGGGGTCATTTCCACCGGTACCCAGCCGCCTTTGCCCAGATAAACCTCGGTCCATGCATGGGCGTTAGAATCCGGAACCGTATAGCGCCAGATCCCAAAGGAAGTTTCTCTGCCATCCTCCGGATGCACTGTGTATCCGGTGACATACCGCGCAGGAATACCCATCATGCGGCACATCAGGGTTCCGGCAGTGGCAAAGTGGATGCAGAAGCCTGTATGGCGTTCATACAGAAACGCCTGGAGGAAGCGGTTTCCTGTGCTCCCCGTATCTTCCAGGGAGAGACTGTAGGAGGCATGGTCCCACAGATAGTCCTGGATTTCACGGATGCCTTCCTGAAGTTCTTCTAAGGAGGACTGCCGGGACAGAGGATAAGAGGGCATGGAAGTGACCGCCTGGTACAGCTCGCCAAGCCCTTCTTCTTCCCAGAGAAGATAGCGGTCCCAGGCATATTCGGTGTAGGTATCTGCCGCAGTTCTTAAACCGAGGGAAGAAAGTGTACTGTCAGAGGAAAAAAGATAACCGCACGTATCCAGATACAAAGGAACCCAGGAAAAAGAAGAGGTTCCTAATCCAGAAACCTGGTTGCTTTCTGTAAGCTGGATGGAGGAAGGCAGGCAGGCGCCGTAAGGGAAGTAAGAATACGCACTGTGAAACTGATAGTACAGCTTCAGGTCTGCGGCAGGCTCCTCCGGCTGTCCCAGATAATAAGGCAGGTTATAAAAAGACCATAAGGAAGAGGCAGACAGATTTCCGTCCTCCGATGTCCAGGGAGAATCCGGGACTTTGCTCCAGCGGGCTTCGGAATAAGTATCCCCGATAAACCCCCTCAGATACAGAGAACGGGTCAGTTCCCGGTCCATATCCAGTGTAAACATGTTCTGACCGGTGTAAGAAGGAGCGTGGTTGTCCAGAGTCTGGCTGTCGGAAGCCGTCTCATACGTAAAGGCTCCGTACGCCCAGGGCAGAGAAGGGAGGATAGGGTCAGAAGGCTCATCGGCGGAAGAAGATATACCGGAAGCCGTATCCTTCTTTGTATCAAAGCCTAAAGAAGCCTGCAGAGAACTGCCGATGGAACGGACAGTCCGGTGCAAAGCGGGATTCACGGTAAAAAGTCCGGAAGAAACTCCAGGCACCAGAACACGGATACAAAGCAGGTACAGCACAAGGACCAAAAGAACCGAAAGCAGCCGTTTTCCCTGGGAAAGCCTTGCCGCATTTTTACAGTCCCACAAAAGAAAGGCTGCCAGCAAAAAGCCTAAAGCCGTATAAGAGGGCGGGCAGTCAAAGGAGACAGAAAAGACCAGAGGAAGGCATAAGAGCAGACTGTACACCCACCTTTTTTTGGCTGCCCCGGCAATCAGCAGAAGATACTGAAAGACCAGCAGCACAAAAAAGAGAAAAGGCGCGCAAAGCCCGGCTTCCATGCCCTCAGGCACAGACTGCCCTAAAACATAGATCTGATAGGCTGTCAGTACAAGGTATTCTGCGCAGGAAGAAGCAGAAAGGAGGAATGCGGACCGGTAATACAGGAGGAAAAAACAGAGCAAAAGCCCATAAAAAGCAAGTGACAAAAGAAAACGGACCATCCCGGTCCCCGCAAACATCAGGATGCAGGAGAGCAGGCAGCCTGCCAGAAGCCATACGCAAAGGGGCTTCCAGAAAATCTGGTCTGTGAATACCGTTTGGACGCTGAGAAAGAATCCCATGGAAGCAAAAAAGAACATGAGAAAGAAAACAGCGGCAGAGACAAAAGGAAAGGTCTTTGTCAGCTGCTGGGGCACGGATATATGAATAGGAGCGCCATGCAGAGAGCTTCCTGCCTGGCTTTTGTGAAGGGATTTTCGTTTCATAAATGCCTCCCTATACGGTCAGTGGATATTCGGTCAGCGTTTTCTGCCAGTCCTCCGGCTTCAGGGTCAGGGGCTCCTGGCGGTTCCCGGAAAGCTGCAGGTGGGTGGAGAGGGTCAGGTAAGTACACCAGGTATCAGAAGGATACGCTTTCTGATAAAGGTCCGGCAGATCTTTCTCCTCCTGGTAAAAAGGCGCATGGAGCAGGAGATAGAGAAAGGCGGTCCAGTCCTCTTCGGTCCGCACCGTGCAGCGGGTCAGCGATTCTTCTTTCTGGTCATACCAGACCACATAATGGCTGCAGCGAAGCTCTGTAAGGGCAAAGGAAACGGAAGCGGCGCACTCTAAAAAGCGGCTGTAGGCAATCGCTGTGTCCTTTCCGGAAGGCAGCAGCAGCTGGAGGAAGAAGAGCACCGGGCAGCCGTCCGGTCTGCCGGCGTCCCGCACCAGAATCTCATCAGAGCGGGCGCTGAGTTTCCAGTGGATCTGCCGCAGCCGGTCCCCGGGCAGAAAATCCCGGACCTGCTCCATCGGTGTGTGCGGCGCTCCGAAGAGAACCTGGTCTGAATCTGCGCTTTCAGCGGGAAAATAGCGGGTATATTCAGAAACGGCTGCCGCAATGGGAACAGCCTCCGGATAGAAGAGCACAGGGGCAGAAAAGGAAACCTTTTTACTGACAGACAGCAGAGAAAACGGGCTGTAGATCCGTACCTTTCTGACCCGGCACAGGAATCTTCCGCAAAGATCAGAGGAGACGGTCACAGGAAGGACTGCCGATGCCCTGCTTCCAAGGGAAAATTCCAGAGGATAGGAGGCAATGGCGCGTCCCCGGATGTCTGTGATCTGGATTACGGTCTTTACCCGAAAGATGGGAAGAAGTCCCTTGTTGACTGCCTGTAAGGAAAAAGAGGCAGCCCTTTTCCCCGGGGTATTCAGGATTGATTCCGGAAAGAGAAAACGCAGCTGGAAAAAAGCCGCGCACAGCTGGATCATCCCCCAGAGCAGTCCCAGCAGCAGGACCAGAAACAGCGCGCACAAAGACGTGCTCCGGTACAGAATGGCAAGATATAAAGCTGTACAAGTCACAAATACGGATAACAGATTCATAAAAAGTTCCTCACGATCATAGCAGGAAAGCAGCCGCCAAATCAGCCCCGGACAGAAGGCGCAGCCACTGCTTTCAGGATCTCCTGTGCCACAGAGGCAGCGCTGATGCGGCTGATCCTCGCCCGGGAACTGGTGCGCAGCCTGTGGACGCAGACATCGGCAAATACCGACTGGACATCGGAGGGAAGGACATAATCCCGTTCCTTAAGATAGGCAGATGCCTGCGCCATGCGGGTCAGGGCAAGGGTGCCTCTGGGGCTGATGCCCAGCTCCAGAAATTCATGGTTTCTGGTGGCGTGGATCAGTTCTCCGATATAGCGGTAGACACGGTCATGGATGTAGATATTCCGGACTTCCTCCTGCAGCTGCAGCAGCTGCGTACCATTCAGGACAGGAACCACGGTTTCAATAGTATTTCGGGCGATGCGCCCTTTGATGATGGCAATTTCCTCTTCGATGTCGGGATACCCCATGCGCAGGCAGACCATGAAACGGTCCAGCTGGGATTCGGGAAGCATCTGGGTCCCCGCGGAGCCGGCTGGATTTTGGGTGGCAATGACAATAAAGGGGCGGGGCACCGGATAGGTGTTCCCGTCCACACTGACCTGCTGTTCCTCCATGACTTCTAAAAGGGCAGACTGGGTCTTGGGGGAAGTACGGTTGATCTCATCGCCCAGGAATAAATTGCACATCAGGGCGCCGGGCTGGTAGGAAAAGGTCCCGGTCTCCTTCCGGTACATCGTAAACCCGGTCAGGTCGGCAGGAAGGACGTCAGGAGTAAAGGTCAGCCTTCGTTCCTTCAGATTCAGCGCCCGGGAAAATGCCAGGGCAAGGGTCGTCTTTCCCACGCCGGGAATATCCTCCAGGAGAATGTGCCCTGCGCATAAGATCGCCATCATAACCTTTTGGACGCAGTCGTCTTTTCCGATGACTGCTTTTTCCACTTCCTGGATCACTTTGTGAGCTTTTTTCGAGTGCAGCTGCATAGAAAATCTCCCCCCAAAAAAATAAATTGTATAAAATGTGTAAATTTTCTGTAAAATATATGATTTATATCAAATAATTCTAAAAATATTATAATATAAAAGAGGCAGAATGGCAATAAAAAAACCACTATCGCACTTTAAATTACTAAAATTTCCTGTTGACAAATACAAAAGCGCAGGTTATGATAGAGTCATCAAAAAAGAACGGAGAAAGATTCAGATGAAGAACAGCAGAAACCTGAATGGGAACGCTTATTTTTATTTTGGTTACCTGGGCTATTTTTACAGCGCAGGCTTTTTCTGCTGTCAGGAAACATCTTAGATCCCATCTTGTTTTTTAGAAAGAAAACAATCCGGACCGGTGTTTGCGAGAACAGCAGACGCCGGTTTTTTTGTTGACAAAAAAGGAGGAATTCACATGATTTTAGTATTAAAGCAAGGAGCAGACGAGAGAAAAGTAGAGCAGTTAAAGCAGGAACTGGTAGAGAGAGGTCTGAAGCTGCACCTGTCCCAGGGATTAAACACCTCCCTGATCGGCTTGATCGGCGATACCACAGAAGTGGATGAAGAATGGCTGGGCGCCCTGGACGTGATCGAATCCGTCAAGAGGATCAAAGAGCCGTACAAAAAAGCCAACCGCAATATGCACCCCCAGGATACCGTCATCGACATCGCAGGCAGGAAAATCGGCGGCGGGCATTTCCAGGTCATCGCAGGTCCCTGTTCGGTAGAGACCAGGGAGCAGATGACAGAGGTTGCCATGGATGTGAAAAAGTCCGGGGCAGGGCTTTTAAGAGGCGGTGCTTTTAAGCCAAGGACTTCTCCGTACTCTTTCCAGGGATTAGGAGAAGAAGGGCTGAAGATGCTTCTGCAGGCAGGAAAAGCATCCGGCCTTCCCATTGTCACAGAGATCATGAGCGCCGATCATCTGCCTTTGTTTGAGGACGTGGATATCATCCAGGTAGGCACCAGGAATATGCAGAACTTTGAACTCTTAAAGGAGCTGGGAAAGATCAGGAAACCCATCCTGCTCAAAAGAGGCATGGCAAACACACTGGAAGAACTGCTCATGAGCGCCGAGTACATTATGGCAGGAGGCAATGAACAGGTCATCCTCTGCGAGCGGGGCATCCGCACCTTTGAGACTTCCATGAGGAATACCCTGGATATCTCTGCCATTCCCATGCTGAAATCCAAGACCCATCTGCCCGTGATCGTGGACCCCAGCCATGCGGCAGGCATCCGCTTTATGGTGGAACCCCTTACCATGGCGGCAGTGGCAGCAGGCGCGGACGGGATCATGGTGGAAGTACACAACAATCCGGAAAAGGCTCTGTGTGACGGCAAACAGTCCCTGACGCCGGAAGGCTTTGATTCCCTGATGGAGAAAGTAAGAAAGACAGCCGTATTTTTCGGAAAAACCATGGAATGACCAGAGACAAAAGCTGGCAGATATGGTAACATGAACGGGAAACAAACGAAGCAGTTAGCAAGAATATGAAAACAGCAGAAATGGAGCAGAAAAAAGCATGAAATCTTTGGTTTTGGCAGAAAAGCCTTCCGTTGCCCGTGATATTGCAAGAGTCTTAAAATGTACGAAGAAGATCAACGGCGCGCTGGAAGGAGAACGCTATATCGTGACCTGGGCGCTGGGACATCTGGTGACCCTGGCAGACCCGGAAGAGTATGATAAGAAATACAAAGAATGGAACCTGGAAGTCCTTCCCATGATGCCTGAGAAAATGGAGCTGGTGGTGATCCGGCAGACAGCCAAACAGTATCAGGCAGTGAAAACCCAGCTGTACCGCAAGGATGTAGGGGAGATCATCATCGCCACAGACGCAGGGAGAGAAGGAGAACTGGTGGCAAGGTGGATCCTGGAAAAGGCGCAGTGCAGAAAGCCCATCAAAAGGCTCTGGATCTCCTCTGTGACCGACAAGGCGATCAAAGACGGATTCGCCCACTTAAAGGACGGGAGAAGCTACAACCGGCTTTACGACGCGGCGGTTTCCAGAGCAGAGGCAGACTGGCTGGTGGGGATCAACGCCACCAGAGCCCTGACCTGCAAATACAACGCCCAGCTTTCCTGCGGGCGGGTCCAGACGCCCACCCTTGCCATGATCGCCGCAAGAGAAGAGGAGATCAGGAACTTCAAGCCCCAGGACTATTATGGAATCCGCTTAAGCGCGGGAAAGATGAGATGGACCTGGCAGGAGAAAAAGAGCGGCTCCTCCCGTACCTTCCAGAAAGACCGCGCCCAGCAGATCCAGACCGCCGCATCCGGCAGCCTGCTGACCATCCTGTCCGTGGAGAAAAGCAGCAAAAAGACCGGCGCGCCGGGGCTGTATGACCTGACAGAACTGCAGCGGGACGCGAATAAAAAATTCGGATTTTCCGCAAAGGAAACCCTGAACATCATGCAGAGGCTTTATGAGAACCACAAGGTGCTCACCTATCCCAGGACCGATTCCAGATACATCGGAACCGATGTGGTGCCTACCCTGCAGGAACGGCTGAAAGCCTGCGCTGTGGGACCCTACCGGAAGCTGGCAGGTCCTCTTTCCATGAAGCCGGTAAAGGCAAACAAATCCTTTGTCGATGATAAAAAAGTCAGCGATCATCATGCCATCATCCCCACAGAACAGTTCGTCCAGCTGGAGCATATGACAAACGAAGAACGCAGGATCTATGACCTGGTGGTAAGACGCTTTCTTGCCGTACTGTATCCGCCTTTTGAGTATGAGCAGACTTCCCTGAAGGCAGAGGCAGGCGGCGAGATCTTTACCGCCAAAGGAAAGATCGTGAAGAATCCCGGCTGGAAAGCAGCCTATGAAGAGGCGGATGGCGATGAGGAGGAGGAAGAATTCCAGAATCTGTATGAGGTAAAGGAAGGCGAAAAGCTGAAGATCGACAGCTGTCAGCTGACCGAGGGAAAGACCAAGCCGCCGGCGCATTTTACAGAGGCAACCCTTCTGTCTGCCATGGAAAATCCGGTCAGATTTCTGAGCACAAAAGACCAGGAGGCGGCAAAGACCCTGGGAGAGACCGGAGGTCTGGGCACGGTTGCTACCCGGGCGGATATTATCGAGAAGCTGTTCCACACCTTCCTGATGGAGAAAAGGGGAAACGATATTTACATCACTTCCAAGGCAAAGCAGCTTTTAAGCCTGGTGCCGGAAGATCTCAAGAAGCCGGAGCTGACGGCAGACTGGGAAAAGAAGCTGTCTGAAATCGCGCAGGGCAGTCTGAAGAAAGAGGGATTTTTAGAGGAGATCCGGGATTATACCCAGGAACTGATCCGGGAGATCAAGACAGGCGAGGGTACCTTCCGCCACGACAATCTGACCAATACCAAATGCCCGGTATGCGGAAAGCGTATGCTGGCAGTCAACGGAAAGAACAGCCGCATGCTGGTCTGCCAGGACCGGGCGTGCGGACACCGGGAGACCATCTCCCGGCTCAGCAACGCCCGCTGTCCCAACTGCCACCGGAAGATGGAGCTGTATGTAAAGGGAAAAGAAGAAACTTTCATCTGCTCCACCTGCGGTTATAAAGAAAAATTATCCAGCTTCAAACAGCGCAGGGAAAAAGAAGGCGCCGGCGTCAGCAAAAAAGAAGTCCAGAAATACCTGAACAAGCAGAAAAAAGAGGCGCAGGAGCTCATCAACAACGCTTTTGCCCAGGCTCTGGCAAAGCTGGATCTTAAGGAATGACAGGGGATACAGAGTCCCCTTTTTCTCTTAAATCGACAAATTGCGTCACATTTCGCTCATGCAGTAAAAAATGTGTTCACAAATAGTTTATAAAAATTTTTCTTGTCAGTTCAATATTTCGCATGGTAGAATATCGTTATGCTAAAGTGATAAAAAGAGAAAAGGGGGAATCTGATATGTCAGGATTCAATACGAAGGTAACTCCGGAATTAGAAGCACTTACCCGGATTTGTGAAGAGAACAGTAAAATGGACGTATCCCTGTACGCCAAGTACGATGTGAAAAGAGGGCTGCGTGATGTCAATGGAAAAGGGGTGCTTGCCGGGCTTACACAGATTTCCAATATTGTATCCAAAAAAGAAATAAATGGAGAAACAGTTCCCTGTGAAGGTGAATTATACTACAGAGGAATTGATATACATAAACTGACGCAGGGATTTTTAGGTGAGAAGAGATTTGGATTTGAAGAAGCCACCTATCTGCTGCTCTTTGGGAAACTGCCCAATCAGAAAGAATTAAAAGAATTCATAGGAATCTTATCAGCACAGAGAAGCCTGCCAAGGAACTTTGTCAGGGATGTCATCATGAAGGCGCCCAGCCGGGATATGATGAACACACTTTCCAGAAGCGTGCTGACCTTATATTCTTACGATTCAGACCCGGAAAATATCACTCTTCCCAATGTACTTCGCCAGTGCATTAATCTGATCAGCGTATTTCCGCTCCTGTCTGTCTATGGCTATCAGGCGCACAGACATTATAATCTGGGAAAAAGCCTCTATATCCACCACCCGGCAAAAAATCTTTCCACAGCAGAGAACATCCTGCTGATGTTAAGACCGGATAAAAAATATACACCACTGGAAGCGACCATTCTGGATCTGGCACTTGTGCTGCATATGGAGCACGGCGGCGGTAATAACTCCACCTTTACCACCCATGTGGTATCTTCCTCAGGTACAGATACTTACTCCGCTATCGCGGCAGCCCTTGGCTCCTTAAAAGGACCGAAACACGGCGGCGCCAACATTAAGGTAGTCAGCATGTTCCAGGATATGAAAAAGAATCTGAAAGACTGGACCGATGAAGACCAGATCCGGGAATATCTGATCAAGCTTCTCCATAAAGAAGCCTTTGACCGCAGAGGTCTGATCTATGGAATGGGTCATGCAGTATATTCCATCTCTGACCCGAGAGCTCAGATCTTCAAGAAATTTGTCAAGCGTCTGGCAGAGGAAAAGGGCAGGACTAAGGACTATGAACTGTATTCTAAAGTCGAGCGCCTGGCTCCGGAAGTCATTGCCCAGGAGCGCCGGATCTACAAAGGTGTCAGCGCCAATGTGGACTTCTACAGCGGATTCGTTTACAGTATGCTGGGACTGCCGCTGGAGCTGTATACCCCGATGTTTGCCATTGCCCGTATCGTCGGCTGGAGCGCACACCGGATGGAAGAGCTGATCAACACAGACAAGATCATCCGTCCTGCTTATAAGAATGTACTGGACGAGCAGACCTATCTGCCGCTTTCCGAACGCCCGTAAGCCCTTTGGGGTTTGACAAAAGCAGGGGAAAGCTGTTACCATAGAGGAAATCAAAAGAGAGAGGAACAAGAAAGATGTTTCAGACTTTTTTCCCGGATGAATATCTGGATTCCGCCTATCAGGTGGATTACGAAGCCCTCTATGAGGAAGGCTACCGAGGCATTATTTTCGACATTGACAACACCCTGGTCCCCCACGGGGCACCGGCGGATGAGCGGGCAGAGCAGCTGTTTGCAAGGCTGAAGAAGCTGGGATTTTCCTGCTGCCTGCTTTCCAATAACCAGTATAACCGGGTCAGCTCCTTTAACCGGAATATACAGGTCCGCTTTATCGAAAATGCCCATAAGCCTTCCACAAAGAATTATGTAAAAGCTATGGAGCTGATGGGGACAAACCTGGACAACACCGTGTTTATAGGCGATCAGCTGTTTACCGACGTGTACGGGGCGAAGCGGACAGGTATGCGCAATATCCTGGTGAAGCCCATACATCCCAAGGAAGAGATCCAGATCGTACTGAAGAGGAAGCTGGAGAAGATCGTGCTTTGTTTTTACAGAAAAGAACAAAGAAAGAGAAAAAACAGTTGAAAATTGTGTTCATGTATTATAAAATAAGACACAGTGGAAAAAATACAGGTTTTCCCAACGGACGAAATAAGGAGGAATATCATTATGATATCAGCAGGAGATTTCAAAAACGGTCTCACACTGGAGATTGATGGTAATGTAGTTCAGATTATGGAATTCCAGCACGTAAAACCTGGAAAAGGTGCTGCATTCGTTAGAACAAAATTAAAAAATGTCATCAATGGAGGAGTTGTAGAAAAAACATTCAGACCAACTGAAAAATTCCCCCAGGCACGTATTGACCGTGTAGACATGCAGTATTTATACAATGACGGCGATTTATACAATTTCATGAACAATGAAACTTATGATCAGATCGCCATTGACAAAAATACTGTAGGCGATTCTTTAAAATTCGTAAAAGAAAACGAAACAGTAAAAGTATGTTCCTACAACGGAAGCGTATTTGCCATCGAAGCTCCGTTATTCGTAGAACTGGAGATCACAGAGACAGAGCCGGGCTTTGCAGGAAACACAGCACAGGGCGCTACCAAACCAGCTACTGTTGAGACTGGTGCAGTTGTTTACGTTCCTCTGTTTGTAAACCAGGGCGATGTGATCAAGATTGATACCAGATCAGGTGAATATCTGTCCAGAGTATAATGCATAGTACAGGCAGCCGGATTTCCTTATGCGTTCTGTCCAGAGAACGGTATAAGGAAGCCGGTGTCTGACCGGTGCAGGATTCTTTCTATACATTTATATCAGCAGAAATTTCTTTTTTAGAGAAAGCCGGCGTATCCGCTGTCTTTTCTTCTTTATTCTTTCACATTCGTGAATGATTTCCTTTTTGATGTTATTTCTTTTACAAATGATTTTCAGGTACAAAAGAGAGCTTTGACGTGTGCATTTGGCGTCTGCCATTTGTAATATAATTTTTTAGAAAGGGTGGATTTTATGAAGTATGAAGAATTCAAAGCTGCACTTTTTGCCGGATTAAAGGAGCGCGTGGGAAAAGAAAAGACCCTGTCCCTGCACCAGGTGGAGAAAAATAACGGCGTTTTTCTGGAGGCGCTGGTACTGCGAAAGGAGAAAGAACGGATTGCGCCAACCATTTATATCCGGCAGTTCTATGAGCTGCATAAAAAGGGAATGGAAATGGAGAAAATCATCGACCAGATCCTCAAACTGGATCAGGAACAGAAGGTGGAAGTAGATTTTTCCATAGAGGCCTTTGAAAATTATGAAAAAGCCAGGACCAGGGTGTACTATAAGCTGATCAATTATAGCATGAACAAAGCTATGCTGACTAAGATTCCCTATGTAAAATATCTGGATCTGGCAGTGGTGTTTTATTACCGGCTGGAGGAAGGACAGTTCGAGGGCGCAACCATTCTGGTCCATAACTGCAATCTGGAAGCGTGGGGGATCAACAGGCGCAGGCTGCTGGAGGATGCGGTGATGAACACCAGCAGGAAGCTCCCTTACACCTTTCAGACCATGGAGGAAGTGATCACAGAGCTGACCGGAGGAGAGGAGCAGGAGATCCCCGGGGAGGAAGGGGAGCTGATGTATGTGCTGACCAATGAAAATAAATATCTGGGCGCTGCCGCTCTATTGTATCCCTATGTGCTTAATCACATTGGAAAAGTCCTGAAAAATAATTTCTATGTGCTGCCAAGCAGCATTCACGAATGTATTCTGGTGCCCGATTCTGGGCAGTATTCCCGTATGGAGCTGATGTCTATGGTGCGAGAGGTCAATGAAAGCCAGGTGGCAAAGGAAGAGATCCTTTCCTATGAGGTTTATTATTATGACAGAAACCGGCAGGCGCTGATCCTGTAAAACAACAGACTGAAAAGAAGAAAGTGGGGAATATCTGAAGTTTTTTGCTGAAAAAACAGGGGTATTCCCTGAAAATCAACGGTCAAGTGGAGATTCTGCGCCAAAGTGTGCCAAAGAATCTGCTCTAAAGGGTTTACAAGGGAGTAAAAATGTGGTATGATAACCAAGATGTAAAAGTCATGCACCCGTAGCTCAGGGGATAGAGCAGTGGTTTCCGGTACCATGTGTCGGGGGTTCGAATCCCTCCGGGTGTGTTTATGCTTTGGGGAGAAGCATAGGACAGGGGGATACATAAGAGGAGGAAAGAGATGTTAGACGATTTCAGAGAATGGCTCTCGGATAATCTGAGGTATATTCTTCTGGGTCTGGCGATTCTGGCAGCTTTACTGATTATCTTCTTTGTGGTGCGGTTTGCCGCGGGCGCTTTTTCGTCTGAGGACAAAGACACAGATAAAAAGACGGAGCAAACGCAGGATTCCGAAAATGCTGATTCCCAGGAAAAAGAGGAAGAGCAGGAGACGGATGAGAATGCTCTTTTAAAGAATGCCTACCCTGAAGTAAACGACCTGATCGAATCATTCTATACAGCGTGGGGACAGAAAGATGTGGCAAAGATGAAGGAGCTGACAGACAGCTTCAGCGCCACGGATGAAGCCAAGGTGACCAATGCTTCTTATATTGAAGGATATGAGAACATCCAGGTTTACACCAAGAACGGATTAGACGACAGCAGCTATGTAGTGTTTGTTGTTTATGATCTGAAGTTTCAGAATATCAGCACACCGGCGCCGGGGCTTGCACAGCTTTACGTGATCAAAGAGGAAAGCGGAAACTACAAGATCCACAACAATAATGAGGATGCAGAAATCCAGGAATGTATCGAAAAGACCAGACAGGAAGAAGACGTGATTGCTCTCACAGAGCAGATCCAGAAGGCTTTTGATGAGGCAGTGGCTTCCGATGAAGCGCTGAAGACCTTTGAGGAAGAGCTGGGGGCTTCCGCCAACACCGCTTCCATGGCAGACAACGGCTCTATGCTTACTGCCAAAGAGGACTGCAATGTCCGTGCAGATGCCAATACCAGTTCAGAAATCCTTGGAAGGCTTACGGCTGGACAGCAGGTAAAAAAGATTGACAACAGTACCGATAACTGGATCAAAGTAGAATATAACGGAGCAGAGGCTTATATATACGGCGACCTGCTTCAGTAACAGAAGATAAAAAAATGAGGGAATTTTCATCCCTCATTTTTTTATCTTCTGTCGTTTTATGGATTCTGCGAAGTCTGTTCCGTCTGCTGCGTCTGGTCTTTCTCCCCGGCAGAGGGATCCAGACTTCCGTCCTCTTTCAGATAATAGGATTTGTTGTCAATGGTGATCCAGCCGGTAGCCATGGTACCGTCCTGGTAGAAATAATACTGTTTGTCGTCGATTTTTCTCCAGCCGGTCATCAGCTGGTAATTGGCAAGATAGTATTTCTTCCCTGCGCTTTCCACCCAGCCGGTTTTAAAGGTGCCGTCGCCGTTCAGGAAATACCATTTGCCGCCGTCCTGGAAAAGCCCGGTGCGGGCGCTGCCGTCGCTGTTGATGTAATACCATTTGTCTCCCTGTTTCATCCAGCCCGGGGAAGCGGCGAGACCTTCTTCTGTGAAATAATAATTCTTTCCGCTGATGCTGACCCAGCCGGAAAGGATCTTCCCGTCTTCTCCTGCAAAATATTTCTGACCGGAATCCTCGATCCAGGAGTTCTTTGCCATGGTGCCGTCGGCATTCATGTAATACCGGTCTGTGCCGGTCTTGATCCAGCCGGTAGCCATAGAGCCGTCTTCGTGGAAATAGTAGGTATTTCCGTCGATGTCTTTGGTGCCTACAGCAAGTTTTCCGCTTTCATCCGCGTAATATTTTTTGCCGTCTTTGTCCACCCACCCGGCAGAAGCGGATCCGTCCTCATGGAAATAGCAGAGCGCACCGTCCACTTCCGTAAAGCCTACTGCCATGAGCCCGTCAGACTGGAAATAGTATTTCTTTCCGTCCAGGTCATTCCAGCCGGTTTTGGGAGAGCCGTCGTCGTTCAGATAGTATTTCCCATCCTCGTCTTCCAGCCAGCCCTTGCTGGGGCTTCCGTCAGATTCCATATGGAACAGCTTTCCGGATTCCTGGATCCAGCCAGTCTTTACATATCCTCTGGTATCAAAGTAATAGGTGACGCCGTCAAAGGTATGGCTGGCATCCTGGATAAAGGTGCCGTCATGATAGACAAAGCGCCGCCCCTCCTGGTCATAGATCCAATGGTCCTCTTTCAGAGCCTCCTTCTTGTTCTCATAAGCGACCAGCGTGTTTTTGATAAAGCCGCAGAGATAGGAAGGCGCCAGGATCAGGCAGACCCCCAGGAGCACTACAAAAAGCGTGATAAAAATTCCCTTTTTCGTAAATTTCATGTTCTTTCCTCTTTTGCTATGGTCCGTATCACAGCAATATTATAACGTGAATCAGTACCAAAAGGCAAGACCCAAAGGAGGCAGAAAGGTATGCAGGCAGAAAGGCATGCTGGACGGAAAACTTCTGTTCTGTTATAATGAAAAAACACAGAAAATGCAAAGGAGAGCGCTATGCGTTTAAATAAATATATCAGTGAAGCAGGCATCTGTTCCCGGCGGGAGGCGGATAAGCTCATAGAGGCGGGGCGGGTGACTGTGGACGGGAAACAGGCTGTGCCGGGCATGCAGGCAGACGAGAACAGCGTAGTCTGTGTGGACCGCAAACGGATCCAGCCCAAGGAAAAGAAGGTGGTGCTGCTCTTTCACAAACCCAAAGGCATTGAGTGTACTGCCGATCCCCGAGTGAAAAACAATGTGATTTCTTATATTCATTATCCTGTCCGGGTATCCTATGCAGGAAGGCTGGACAAGGATTCCCAGGGGCTGCTGCTCTTGACCAATCAGGGAGATCTGATCAACCGTATCATGAAGGCGGGGAATTTCCATGAAAAAGAATATCTGGTGCAGGTAGATCGAGAGGTGACAGAGGATTTTCTGAAAAAGATGGCGCAGGGTGTGCCCATCCTTGGAACAGTCACCAGAAAATGCCGGGTAGAAAAGGCAGGCAGGGATCAGTTTCGGATCGTACTGACCCAGGGTCTGAACCGTCAGATCCGCCGGATGTGCAGTTATTTCGGCTATGAGGTGGTAAGTCTGACCAGGACCAGGATCCTCAATCTGCGGCTGGGAGATCTGCCCAAAGGCAGCTTTCGCGAGGCAACCAAAGAAGAGCTGGAAGAACTGGAGCGCCTTCTGCAGGAAGGTGAAAAGAACCGGAAAGAGGAAGTCTTTGCAGGAGGTAAGCCTGTGAAAAACGCGGGAAAATACCGCAATCCCCAAAAGGAAAATGGAAAAAGAAAACAGCGGAGGTTTCTGTAGATGAATAAGACCGAGAGAATGAAAGAGCTCATTGCCCTTCTGACAGAAGCGGGAAAGGCGTATTATCAGGAAGACCGGGAGATTATGAGCAACTATGAATACGACAAGCTGTACGATGAGCTGGTGCAGCTGGAGAAAGACACAGGGATCACCCTGGCAGGCAGCCCTACCGTGGAAGTGGGATACGAGGCGCTGGATGAGCTTCCCAAGGAAGCACACGAAAGCCCTATGCTGTCTCTGGATAAGACCAAGGACCGGGAGGCTCTGCGGGATTTTATCGGTGATCAGAAAGCCCTGCTCTCCTGGAAGCTGGACGGACTGACCATTGTACTGACCTATCATAACGGGACCCTCCAGAAAGCCGTGACCAGAGGAAACGGCGTTGTGGGGGAGGTCATTACCAACAATGCCCGGGTCTTTCAGAACATTCCCCTGCAGATCGCCCATAAAAAAGAGCTGGTGCTGCGGGGAGAAGCCATCATTACCTATTCCGATTTTGAAAAGATCAATGCGCAGATCGAGGATGCGGACGCAAGATACAAAAATCCCAGAAACCTGTGCAGCGGGTCCGTGCGCCAGCTGAACAATGAGATCACAGCCAGGAGAAATGTAAAGTTTATCGCGTTTTCCCTGGTAAGGGCAGAGGGCGTGGACTTTGAGAATTCTACCAAAAACCAGTTTGAGTGGCTGGCTGGGCAGGGCTTTGACGTGGTGGAATACCGGCTGGTCACCAGGGATACCTTAGACGAAGCCATGGATTACTTTGCCGGACAGGTGGAGAAAAATGATTTCCCCTCAGACGGTCTGGTGGCTTTGTACGATGACATTGCCTATGGAAAATCCCTGGGCAGCACTGCCAAGTTTCCCAGAAACGCCTGCGCCTTTAAATGGAAGGACGAGACTAGGGAGACTGTACTGAAGGAAATCGAGTGGAGTCCCTCCAGGACCGGGCTGATCAATCCGGTGGCAATCTTTGAGCCGGTAGAGCTGGAAGGAACTACTGTCAGCCGTGCCAGCGTCCACAACATCAGCATTCTGAAGGAACTGGAGCTGGGGATCGGAGACCATATCCTGGTCTATAAGGCGAATATGATCATTCCTCAGATCGCGGAAAACCTTACCAAAAGCGGAAATCTGGAAATCCCTTCCCTCTGTCCCGTATGCCAGAAGGAAGCCCGGGTGATCCAGACCAATGAGGTGGAATCCCTTTACTGTATGAATCCCGACTGCCAGGCGAAAAAGATCAAATCCTTCACCCTTTTCGTCAGCCGGGACGCCATGAATATTGACGGGCTCTCTGAAGCGACTTTGGAAAAATTTATACTCAAAGGATTTATCCGGGACTTTGGGGACATCTTTGAGATCAGCCGCTACCGGGAGGAGATCGTCGGTATGGAAGGCTTCGGAGAAAAGTCCTATGAAAATCTCATCGCCAGCATAGAAAGGGCAAGGCACACCACCCTTCCAAGGCTGCTTTACAGTCTGGGCATTGCCAACATCGGGCTTGCCAATGCAAAGATCATCTGCCGGCAGTTTGATTATGATCTGGAACAGATGATCCAGGCGGATCCAGAGGAGATCAGCGCCATTGAAGGGATCGGACCTGTGATCGCAGGCACGTTTACGGAATATTTTGCAAAGGAAGACAATGTCAAAAGGCTGCGCCACCTGCTTTCCCATCTGGATATCGAAGAAGTGAAGCGGGAAGAGAACCAGTCCCTGGAAGGAAAGCAGTTTGTGATCACCGGAAGTGTGGAGCATTTTGAAAACCGGGCGAAATTAAAGGAATACATTGAAGAGCGGGGCGGGAAGGTGACAGGAAGCGTGACCAAGAAGACCGATTTCCTGATCAACAATGACACCCAGTCTTCTTCCTCCAAAAATAAAAAAGCCAAGGAACTGGGGATCCCCATCCTTTCCGAGGAGGATTTCCTGCAAATGGCAGGAGAATAAGGGCAGAAATGCCTTCCGGAAAGAACTGCCTTTTAACAGAAACTGCACCCAGCAATGGGAAACCGCACCTGGCAGTAGGAAATTGCACTGGGGAATTGCATTTGCGAAGGACAAAGAGTAGAATAAAAGTAATCACGCGAAAGGAAGAAAAGTACAATGCCGATTAAAATACAAAGCGACCTTCCGGTAAAGGAAATACTGGAAAGAGAAAACATATTTGTTATGGATGAGAACCGGGCAGTGCATCAGGATATCCGTCCCATACAGATCCTGATCCTGAACCTGATGCCCCTGAAGGAGGAGACGGAGCTGCAGCTGCTGCGCTCTCTGTCCAATACGCCTCTGCAGGTGGATGTATCCTTTATGATGGTCAGCAGCCATACCTCCAAGAATACTGCCACCAGTCATCTGAACAAATTTTACCAGACCTTTGACCAGGTAAAAGAACACAAATACGACGGAATGATCATCACCGGCGCTCCGGTGGAACAGATGGAATTTGAAGAGGTGGATTACTGGGAAGAAATGAAAGAGATCATGGAGTGGACCAAGAGCCATGTGACCTCCACCATCTACCTGTGCTGGGCAGCCCAGGCAGGGCTTTACTATCATTACGGGCTGAAGAAAAGACAGATGGACCACAAGGTCTTCGGGCTTTTTGCCCACCGTGTGCGCAACCGGAAGATCCCTCTGGTAAGAGGCTTTGACGATGTCTTTTTAGCGCCCCATTCCCGTCATACCGAGGTTTCCGCAGAGGATATCCATAACTGTAAGGAACTGACAGTTCTGGCAGAATCCGAGGAAGCCGGCGTCTTTCTGGCTATGGCGCAGGAAGGCCGGCAGATTTTCGTCATGGGACATCCGGAGTACGACCGGGTGACTTTGGACGGAGAGTATAAAAGGGATCTGGGAAAAGGGCTTCCCATCGACCTTCCCAAAGATTATTATCCGGAGAATGACCCGGAAAACAAACCTCTGCTTTTGTGGCGTTCCCATGCAAATAATCTGTATACCAACTGGCTGAACTATTATGTATATCAGGTAACACCATATGATATGATCGGAACGCCGTTTTAATGGAGGATTTTAAAAAATTCGCTGAAAAGTCAAGAATAAGAGGGTGTATTGTGTAAGCAGTACACCCTTAAATTTTTGCGGAAAAGATATGGGAAATCTTGAAATTTTGCCTGTCAAAGATTATTTGCGTCCTTTTTTGGGGGAGTGCAAAGGTAAGTTGCTGGCTTTTTTTTGTTTTGGGCTAAATAATAGAACTCGAAGGAGGTAATCAAATGAATATCGGTGCAAAGATTATCGAAATAAGAAAAGAAAGAAATATGACTCAGGAAGATTTTGCAAAAATCTTTCATGTAACAAGACAAACGGTGTCTAATTGGGAAAATCAAAAAAGCTATCCTGATTTACAAACACTGATTCAAATTAGCGATGAATTTGATGTTTCGTTAGACACTATGCTAAAGGAGGATATGGTCATGATCAAAAAAGTAGATAGTTTTAAAAATTACAAAAAGGCATTTATAGGTTTGACCGCAGGCATTTTAACGGTTGGGATTTTGGGGTGTGCATATATCGGTATCTGTAAAGTTCAGCACGAGAATATGTATAACCGTGTTGAGAACGCTGGCTTTACGAAAGAATTAACGGATAGTTTTATTGAAAAATATCAAGGAGATTATGCTTTGACGGAAGACGGTGTTGACTATTTGGTAACACCTAAATCTATTGGAAAATATGAATTAGATACGGATAATTTCCTGCTTACTGCTCGTAAAGGTGATAGAGACATTACTATAATCATTGATGAGAATAGAAAAATATTTTTGGCATTATATCCGGGGCAGATAGAAATAGACCAAAAAGGTCATGAAATTGACACATCGAAAAAGCTGACGGATGTACAGAAAGAGCACATGGATGATTTGCTGATAAATAGAAAGGAAGAAATCCTGCCGATGATCCATAGAGCATTGGAATTGTGGGACGCTATAAATAAATAAATAAATAAATAAAGTATTCGACACGCCTGCAGCTGTTCTGGCAGAATAAACACAGCCAACAGCACGCTTCTTTCCCCAATGTCCTGCTTATAGAATATTCTAAAATTAGAATAGTTTTATTGACGAGGATTACTTTGTTCTATATAATAAAGTTGCGGAGGTGGTACTGGTGATAAAATACAAAATAAATATCTTTGAAGAACTGAAGAAAAAAGGTTATAATCAAACGAGAATACAGCATGAAAAACTTTTGCCAGCACAAACAGCGCAAAACATTAAGGCTGGCAAAAGCATAACACTGGAAACACTTAATAAAATATGTATTATGCTTAAAATGCAGCCAGGCGAAATCGTAGAAGTAATTCCCACAGAGGAAGAAAAAATAAAGTATTATTGATCATATTCTAATATCCCGCAGGACGAGAATCGTTTCGGGGAAAGGAAGAAACTATGCAGAGAAGAACCTTAGGAAAAAGTATCTCTGTACTTTACAGAAGAGAACAGAGGTATGTGAATCAAATGTTAAAGGAGTATGGACTGGGGTATTCCGATTATAATTTCCTCATGTATCTGTCTGCCAATGAGGGATGCAGCCAGAAAGAGATGAGCCAGGCAATGTCAGTGGATGAGGCGCTGACTGTGCGTGTGGTGCGCAAGCTGCAGAAGCAGGGATACATTATCAGGAGCAAGGCTCCCCAAAACAGCAGGCGCTATGAGATCTATCTCACAGAGGAGGGCAAAGAGCTGATCCCCAAACTGCGCAGCTGTCTGACCTCCTGGTGGGATCAGGTGACAGAGGGGATGCCCTGGGAAGAGCAGGAAGTGCTGATCCGGGGAATGGAAGTTCTGGAAAAACAGTCCGAGCGCCTGATGGAGGAACCGTAGATGAAAGAAGCAGGAAATCCGCTGGCAGCGGAAAAGATCACAAGCCTGCTGGTGCGTTTCGCCGTTCCCAGCATTATAGCCATGCTGGTCAGCTCCCTTTACAATATTGTAGACCAGTTTTTTATCGGAAGAAGCGTAGGGATGCTGGGAAATGCAGCTACCAATGTGGCGTTTCCTCTGAGCATTACCTGCACGGCGCTCTCCCTCTTATGTGGAGTAGGAGGAGCTGCTAATTTTAACCTGCACATGGGCGGCAGAGAAGAAGAAAAAGCAAAGAAATTTGCCGGAGGAGCCATCGGTATGATGGTGATTCTGGGCATTGCCCTGTGCGCTGTCGTGCGCATTTTCTTAAAGCCGCTGATGATAGCTTTCGGGGCAACGGACCAGATCCTGGATTATGCCCTGACCTATACCGGGATCACGTCCTGGGGCTTTCCGTTTCTGATCGTTGCCACGGGAGGCAGCAATCTGATCCGGGCGGACGGCAGCCCCAGATTTTCTATGGCATGTACGCTCACTGGAGCGGTGATCAATACCATTTTAGATCCGCTCTTTATCTTTGGTTTTGATATGGGGATCGCAGGCGCTGCGTACGCAACCGTGATCGGGCAGGTGGTATCCGGCATCCTGGTCCTTGGGTATCTGAGCCGCTTTAAGACGGTAAAGATTCCTAAGAGAGCGCTGCTTCCTTCCGGCGCAGTGTGGCTGGGAGTGCTGTCGCTTGGCATCGCGCCGTTTTTCAACCAGCTGTCCATGATGATCGTTCAGATTGTCATGAACAACACCCTGACTTATTACGGAAGCCAGTCTGTGTATGGAAGCGACATTCCTCTTGCCTGCGCCGGGATCATCTCCAAGGTGGGAATGATCTTTTTCTCTATCATTATCGGGATTTCCCAGGGGATCCAGCCCATCATCAGTTTTAACTATGGCGCCAGGGACGGCGAAAGGGTAAAGGAAACTTATAAGAAAGCGGTCACGGCGGCGCTTTGTATTTCCTTCTGTTCCTTTCTTTTGTTTCAGACCTTTCCCCGGCAGATCGTGGGAATCTTCGGATCCGGCAGTGAGGAATATTTTGATTTCGCGGAGAAGTTTTTCCGGATCTATATGTTCTGTACTTTTATCAACGGAATCCAGCCCATTACGGCAAATACCTTTACATCCATCGGAAAAGCCACGAAAGGTCTGTTCATTTCCCTGACCAGGCAGATCATCTTCCTTCTGCCCCTTTTGCTGATCCTTCCCATCTTTTGGGGAATCCAGGGTGTCATGTATGCGGCTCCGGTGGCAGACAGTATCGCGGCAGTGCTGTCCATCTGTTTTATCCGGAGAGAATTTCGTCTGCTTGACCAGATGGAAAAGCTTGAAAAGAAACTCTTGACTTGAAGTAAACTCCAGATGCTACAATGAAAACGTGGAGTGAGGCAGGTGATTCTTGTGATGCTTGTGATCACAGGAAGCCTGCCTTTTGTAATTGCAGCAAGAAAAGGAGTGAAGGATTATGGTTTATAAGGATTTTCAGGGACTTAAGCTGTCTGCGCTGGGAATGGGAGCAATGCGCCTTCCGGTGGTGGATGCAGATGACGCCAAGATTGACGAAGCAGCCGCTTTTGCCATGGTAGACTGTGCTATGGAACAGGGCGTAAACTACTATGACACTGCATGGGGATACCATGGAGGACATTCAGAGCTGGTAATGGGAAAGGCGCTGAGCCGTTACCCGAGAGAAAACTATTATCTGGCTACCAAATTCCCGGGATATGACCTTTCCAATATGGATAAAGTAGAGGAGATCTTTGAGGAGCAGCTGAAAAAGTGCCAGGTAGAATACTTTGATTTTTATCTTTTCCACAATGTCTGTGAAATGAATATTGACGCTTATCTGGATCCCAAATACGGTATCTATGAGTATCTGAAGAAGCAGAAGGAAGCAGGAAGGATCCGCCACCTGGGATTTTCTGCCCATGGAAGCTATGAGGTCATGAAGCGGTTCCTGGATGCTTACGGCAAGGATATGGAATTCTGCCAGATCCAGCTGAATTATCTGGACTGGACCTTCCAGAGTGCCAAGGAGAAAGTAGAGCTTTTGAAAGAACATCAGATCCCGGTATGGGTTATGGAGCCTTTAAGAGGCGGCAAGCTGGCTTCTCTGGCAAAAGAAGACCAGGCGGAATTAAAGGCACTCAGACCAGAGGAAACCATTCCTGCATGGGCATTCCGTTTCCTGCAGAGTATTCCTGAGGTGACCATGGTGCTTTCCGGTATGTCCAATATGGAGCAGATGCAGGAAAATATCAGGACTTTCAGCGAGGATAAGCCATTAAATGAGAAAGAAATGGAGGCTCTTTTGTCTGTTGCCGACCATATGCTGAAGAAGATCGTGCTGCCCTGCACCGCATGCCGGTATTGCGTCAGCCACTGTCCTCAGGAGCTGGATATTCCCTCTCTTCTGGCGCTGTACAATGAGCACTGCTTTACTCAGGGAGGTTTCCTGGCACCTATGGCGCTGTCCTCTTATCCAGAGGAGAAGAGACCTTCTGCCTGCATCGGCTGCAGAAGCTGTGAAGCTGTCTGTCCTCAGCAGATCAAGGTATCTGAGGCAATGGCTGATTTTGTAGAAAAGCTGGGAGCGTAAATATGGCAGAAAA
>NHCFC00100__coassemble_1468_pt1 | contig 32086 bp, 28 predicted proteins | sample NHCFC00100__metabat2_low_PE_019 | metagenome-assembled genome bin NHCFC00100
AATGGTATTTGTGTCTTCCTGCTTCTGTGTCGTATCCTCTGCATTCTTCGTGCTGTCTGCGGCGTCTTCTTCATCACTGCTGCCGGATTCTTCCTGAATATTCAGCGTTGTCAAAGAATTCTCTGTTGGTGTTGGCTCCTGTGGTTCCTTTGTATCGTTTGCTGTGATGTTCTTCTCCTGCGGTTTCGCAGAAGCTGCTCTCTTCATGGTTTCTTCTCCCGATGTGGTGGTTGTCTGGGGGCTTTGTATGACAGTGCTTTTCTTTTCCGCTCCCGCTGTCATATCTTCTTCCGTCTGAGAGCTTTCTTCCAACTCTGTTTCTCCACCATTCACCGGTTCTTCCGCGGTCGGCAGCTCTTCTGTAGGCTGTGGTTCTTCCGCTGTAGGTTCTGGCTCCTCTGTGGTCTGTGGCTCTTCCGCCGTTGACTCTGGCTCCTCTAATGTAAGTTCTGGCTCTTCTGCCGCAGGCTCTGATCCTTCAGCCGTTGGTTCTGGCTCTTCCGCTGTTGACTGAGGTTCTTCTGTTGTAAGCTCCGGCTCTTCTGATGTAGGTTCTGGCTCCTTCACTGTGGGCTCCGGCTCTTCTGTTGTAGGCTCTGGTTCTTCCGCCGTTGACTTTGGCTCCTCTGCTGTTGGTTCGGGCTCTTCCGCTGCAGGCTCTGGTCCTTCCGCTGTTGGCTGCATTTTCTCTGCCGCTGGCTCCATCTTTTCCGCTGCCTTCTGCCCAGACGGCTCACCTGTACTTTGTGTCAGCTCTTCCACTGCTATTTCCTCTGTATAGACAGTATTCCCGTCTGAAAGGATCATACAGCGGTAAACTGCTTCTCCCTGCCCTGCCAGAGGCACTTCCACCTCAATCCTGGAATTGGTCTTTCCCGCAATGTTTTGCCACTGCCAGGTCTTACCGTCCTGAGACAGTTCTTTCTTCTGCCATTGATATGTGATTTTCGGATCGTCCTTGTGATTCTTTATTTCCAGCACAACTACATTTTCCGTGTTCCCGTTTTCTGTGCTGTCCAGATTCTTCGTGATTTGGAATGTCTGCTCTGTGCTGTTCTCCGGTTGTGCGGGCTGCGCTGCCCATACCGGAAGGCATGTACTCATCATTATCATACTCATCAGCACGGCTGCTGTTTTCCCTGCGCAAATCCTTCTTTTCCTCATAATGTTCACCTCCCTGTCTGCCGGTATTTCTGTCCGGCATCTATGAAAGCAAGGACCTTCCGCTGTTTCCGCTCACACATATCCACACATTTCTTTTGCCTGTCCGTATAGCCTTAAGCCTTATTTTTACAGAAGCCATTTTTCTATTTTCATTGTATTATTTATCAGATAATTTAGCAATAGATTTTTAAATTTTAAGATATTTGTAATTTTAGTGTCATAGCATTACTTATTTTTAATAATTTTTAATGACAAATTTATTGTCTGCAAAAAAAGCTCCCCCGTTTCCGGGAGAGCCCTGCTCGTATTTCTTATTTCTTATTCATCAAAATCAGGTTCGATCAGTCCGTACGTGTTTCCTTTCCTCTTATAAACAACATTGACTTCCTCTGTCTCTGCGTTTAAGAACACGAAGAAATTATGCCCCAGCAGTTCCATCTGCACACATGCGTCCTCCGGATACATGGGTTTGAATCCAAACTTCTTGGTACGGATAATCTTAACCTCATTGGTATCCTCTTCGTACTCTTTTTCCACGAATTCCGGCTGGAAGCTTCCGCCGTTCTGCTTCTTGTCGATGATTTTCTTTTTGTACTTTCTCAGCTGCCTTTCTATAATTTCTTCCACCAGATCAATGGAAACATACATATCACTGCTTACCTGTTCGGAACGGATAATATTTCCTTTTACAGGAATCGTTACTTCAATCTTCTGCCTTTCCTTCTCTACACTCAAGGTTACGATGATCTCTGTGTCAGACGAAAAGTATTTCTCCAGCTTACCCAGCTTGTCCTCTACTGCATTTCTCAGACCTTCTGTAATATCAATATTCTTTCCGCTAATAACAAACTTCATTCTGTCCAACCCCTTTTACCTGTATTTTACAAGAGTCCTTGTAAGTATTACTATTATACCAATATTGCTTCTCTTGTTCAATATTTTTTAGAAAATTTTAAGGAGTTTATACTTTTTGTATAGAAGAATCAGCGGACCGCAGAGTCATCCGTTGCCTGATCGGCGTTGTCTCTCACTGCGTCACCTGCATTTTCCGCGCCATCCCGGATATCTTCGCCCAGATCCTCTACACCGTCTTTGACAGCCTCTCCGGTCTCACCCACGATCCCGTCATCTTCCATGGAATTCTTCGTGTCAGAGTCCTGATTCATAGTCCCTTCCTTCTGCGTGCTGTTATTGCCGTTATCTGCATTGTTCCCGTCTGTATTGGACCCGCAGGCGGTATTGCCGCACAGTACGGCAGCCAGAAGAAATAAAGTGATGATTTTTTTCATGTTTTTCATAATTTTATCTCCTTTTCTTATATTCTGCTGTTAATATGTGCGGAAATGCTGATTTTATACATACGCAAAAAAGAGACTCCGGCTTTTTGTCCAAAGTCTCTTTTCGTAATTTTTTATTTTTTCTATGGTTTTACGCTGCCGCTTCAGCCGTTGATGACATGGCTCATGTTATACATTCCCGCCGGTTTGCCCTTCAGGAATTTTGCAGCCTCCACTGCGCCTTTCGCAAAAACAGTCTTAGAATAAGCAGTGTGGCGGAATTCCACCACTTCATCAGGACCTGCGAAGATCACTTCGTGGTCGCCTACAATGGTACCGCCTCTGACTGCGGAGATCCCAATCTCTTTAGAATCTCTTTTCTCCCGCTTCTGGCTCCTGTCATAGACATAATGATACTGATGATCCATGGCTTCATTGAGACTGTCTGCCAGGGCGAGGGCTGTACCGCTGGGCGCATCTACCTTCTGGTTGTGATGGCGCTCAACGATCTCCATGTCAAATCCTGCCGCCGCAAGAGTCTTTGCCGCATCCTGGAGCAGCTTTAACAGCATGTTGATCCCCAGTGACATGTTTGCAGAACGCAGAACCGCCGTCTTTTGAGCCGCACTCTCTGTTTTCTTAAGCTGTTCTTCGCTTAAGCCTGTGGTGCACAGTACCAGAGGCAATTTTTTCGCCTCACAATACTCCAAGACAGCATCTGTTGCCTTTGCTGATGAAAAGTCGATCATCACATCTGCTTCCACATCACATTTATTAAGATCTGTAAAAACCGGGTAACTGTTTTTTCCATTATCTGTTAAATCGACTCCTGCCACGATCGCAGCGTCCGCATCCTGCTGCACCAGATCCGAGATCACCTGTCCCATATGTCCGCTGCAGCCATGCATAATTATTCTGACCATAGTCTTCCTCTTTTCTTTTGTATACTATTTTACTTCCAGTCCAAATTCGATCATTGTCTTCTTCAAAGCTTCTTTGTTGGCTTCTTCCATTTCTGTCAGAGGCATTCGCAGAGGGCCTACCTCTTTGCCCATCATGTTCATGGCAGCTTTTACCGGAATCGGATTTACCTCGCTGAACAGAGCATGGATGAGAGGCATTGCCTTTAACTGCATCTGCGTACTCTTCTCCACATTTCCTTCCAGATATTCCATAACCATATCATGGGTATATTTAGGCGCAACATTAGAAAGCACGGAAATAACACCTTTGCCGCCCAGAGAAAGGATCGGCAGGATCTGATCGTCATTTCCTGAATAAATATCCAGCTTTCCTTCTGTCATGGAAGCCAGAGTGGCGATCTGGGAAATATTTCCGGAAGCCTCTTTTACTGCCACAATGTTCTCGATGTTCTCAGCCATATAAGCCAAAGTAGCCGGTTCAATATTGATCCCTGTCCTGCTTCCGATATTATAGAGGATAATAGGAAGCTTCACACTGTCTGCCACAGCCTTAAAATGAGCGATCAGTCCTTTCTGTGTCGCCTTATTATAATAAGGTGATACCAAAAGCAGGGCGTCTGCCCCGTAGGACTCTGCTTCTTTTGACATATAAATGGCTGTTTCTGTGCAGTTGGAACCGGTACCTGCAATGACCGGGATTCTCTTATTTACCTTCTCAATGGTATATTTGATCGCTGCCAGATGTTCTTCGTGGGAAAGTGTCGCGGACTCTCCTGTTGTACCGCAGATCACAATGGCATCGGTTCCCTCTGCGATCTGTTCCTCCAGGATTTCTCCCAGCTTTTCAAAATTTACGTCTCCGTTTTCTTTCATAGGTGTAACAATTGCTACTCCTGCACCTGTAAAAATAGACATACTCTTCCTCCTTTGGCTCTGCTTTTTCTTCTGTTTCATTCTTTGCCGCCTATTTAATAACTTCCAGAGAAACTACTCTGTCTGCCGCCTCTTTCACTGCTTCTGTGATCACGTTTCCTGTCATGATCAGTTCGATATCCTCATGCTTTGCTTCTATGAGAGCGATCACCTCTGCTTCGGAAATGATCCCATACTCTACTGCCCCCAGGATCTCGTCTAAGATCAGCATGTCGCACTCCTGGGTAACCAGTACCTTTCTGGCATAGTTCAGCCCGTTCCTGATATTCAGGTTTTCTTCCTGCTTTTCTTCTTCTGTCAGGTCTTCGTAATATTTATCCTTTTTTTCAAAACGAAATAATCTTACTTCTGGTTCCAGCGGCGCAAGATAATCCAGCTTAGAAGTTGCCTTCCCCTTTAAAAACTGGATAATAATTGCTCTTTTCCCATGACCTACAGCCCGGATCGCCTGTCCGACCGCAACGCTGGTCTTGCCTTTCCCGGGTCCGCAGTAAATCTGTGTCAGGCCCCTTTCATTTTCCATAGTCTTTACTCCTTGTAAGCAGCCAGATTTTGTTTTCCTTCTCCGCAATCGTGAGAATTTTTCCAAAATCCGGCGTTGTCGTTCCTCAATAAGCATAGTTTAAGAGTTGTGTATATATTACTACACATAAAAAAATATTGCAATATCGCAATAAATTTTATTGCTGTACTTTGGAAAAGTTTCTCTTTTCTCCTGTCAGTCTGCATACTCCAGCTTGCTGACAGAAACCTCATAGGCGGTTCTTTTCTCTGTCTCTGTCTCGCTGAGCTTCTTAATATATTCCCTGCTCTGGATCCTGCCCCAGATCAGCACATGTCCTCCCACCTCAAAGGCGGAAGCATAGCGGGCGTTCCTGCCCCAGCAGATGCAGGGTATGTAGTCCGATTTCCCATAAGGACGGTTCACTGCCAGCAAAAGGTCTGCGATCTCCCTTCCCAAAGGCGTCTTCCTATATACCGGCGGTTTGCAGATATACCCGTCCAGAAAGATCTGATTGGTCTTAATGGAGTCATCTGCTTCCTCCACAAAGGCGATCTCCCGCACAAACACAGAGAGCACCAGCCGGTTCTTCTTCTCCTCGTGGCGGTTATAAGAGCGGAACTGCCCCTGTACCATAATATATTCGCCTTCATAATCCTGAGTTACGTCAACCAGTCTTTCCGATATCATCAGCGGGATCCTGTCCTCGGAATCACTGAGTCTCTTTACCAGCACATCGACCAGGTAGAAGCCCTCTCCGAATACCTGGTGGCTGAATGTAAAGCCGGATGCGATCTTGCCCATGATGGACACCTGATTGTTTTCAATAATTTTATCTGCCATGATTTGTTTCCCCTTCCTCTTTCTGGTATCTTGTCTATATCATGTTTATTCAGGGCAGGTTCTCTTTAGAACCAGAAATTTTAAAAATTTTTAATTCCCCTTTGTATTTATCCGTAATTGTGATAGAATGAATGTCGGATTTTACGTCTAAAAATGAGGTTTATTGAGAAAAGAGGTTTCTTTGCATATGAAAACAACAAGAGATGATATAAGAAATGTGGCGATCATCGCCCACGTAGACCACGGCAAGACCACCCTGGTGGACCAGCTGCTGCGCCAAAGCGGTGTGTTCCGTGAGAATCAGGAGGTCCAGGAGCGTGTCATGGACTCCAATGATATCGAGAGAGAAAGAGGCATCACCATCCTTTCCAAAAACACAGCTGTCTATTACAAAGGCACGAAGATCAACATTATCGACACACCGGGACATGCGGATTTCGGCGGAGAGGTGGAGCGAGTGCTGAAAATGGTGGACGGCGTCATCCTGCTGGTAGACGCCTTTGAAGGCGCTATGCCCCAGACAAAATTTGTATTGAAAAAAGCTCTGGAACTGGACCTGCACGTCATCGTGTGCATCAATAAGATCGACCGTCCGGAAGCCCGTCCCGATGAGGTGATCGATGAAGTCCTGGAACTGCTCATGGATCTGGATGCTTCAGACGAGCAGCTAGACTGCCCCTTCCTGTATGCTTCTGCCAAGGCGGGACACGCTGTGCTGGACCTTGGCGATACCCCAGAGAACATGGTTCCTCTGTTTGAGACTATCTTAAAATATATCCCGGCTCCCTCCGGAGACCCGGAAGCTCCCACCCAGGCGCTGATCAGCACCATTGATTACAACGAGTATGTGGGAAGGATCGGTGTAGGAAAAGTAGAAAACGGCAGCCTGAAGGTGAATCAGGAAGTTGTCCTGGTAAACCACCACGACCCGGATAAAATGAAAAAAGTAAAAGTCAGCAAGCTCTATGAATTTGACGGGCTGGGCAAAACCGAGGTGAAAGAGGCAGGCATCGGCTCCATCGTGGCAATCGCAGGAATCGCTGACATCCACATCGGCGATACCCTCTGCGCCCCGGAAAATCCGGAACCCATTCCTTTCCAGAAGATTTCCGAGCCTACCATTTCCATGAACTTCATGGTCAATGACAGCCCCTTTGCAGGACAGGAAGGCAAGTATGTCACCTCCCGCCATTTAAGAGAACGTCTGATGCGGGAACTGAATACCGATGTGAGCCTTCGTGTGGAGGATACCGACAGCACCGACTGTTTCAAGGTCTCCGGCAGAGGTGAGCTTCACCTTTCCGTACTGATTGAAAATATGAGAAGAGAAGGCTATGAATTCGCTGTCAGCAAGGCAGAGGTCATCTATCAGGAAGACGAGCGCGGAAGAAAGATGGAGCCTATGGAAATCGCTTATGTGGACGTACCGGAGGAATTCTCCGGCACCATTATCCAGAAATTAAGTGAACGAAAAGGCGAACTTCAGGGAATGAGTCCTGCCAGCGACGGCACCACCCGTCTGGAATTCCGCATTCCCTCCAGAGGACTGATCGGATTCCGGGGAGATTTCCTGACTTCTACCAAAGGTTCCGGTATCCTGAACACTGCCTTTGACGGCTATGCGCTCTATAAGGGTGACATGCAGTACAGAAAACAGGGTTCCCTGATTGCCTTTGAAACAGGAGAATCTGTTACCTACGGTCTCTTCTCCGCTCAGGACAGAGGCACCCTGTTCATCGGACCGGGAGAAAAGGTATACAGCGGCATGGTGATCGGACAAAGCGGCAAACCAGAGGATATTGAACTGAATGTATGCAAGACCAAGCATCTGACCAATACCCGCTCCTCCTCCGCAGACGAAGCCCTGAAGCTGACTCCGCCCAAGATCCTCAGCTTAGAGCAGGCGCTGGAATTCATTGACACGGATGAGCTTTTGGAGGTTACTCCCGAGTCTCTGCGTATCCGCAAAAAGATCCTGGATTCCCGTCTGAGAAAGAGACAGTCCATAAAGAAATAAGACCAATTTATATAATCTGCTGCTGCCTGCGGCGCCTAAGACCTTTGTCTTTGTGCTCCGCAGGTATATTTTTACAAAGAAATCTACACATCACCTCTTTCTTTGTCTATTTTTTCCAGAAAATCCTTGTGATTTTTTTATCAAATTTATCCCTTTTCCAGTACATCTCCGAATGCTTTTTGTAATCCTCTTAAGGTTTTTCCCTTTATCTGATAATTTTGTTTTTAACAAACTTTTTTCTTTATATTTTTTGCAAAATATGGTAAAATAACCCTATATGAAGCATTCAAAAAAATTTATCTTTTTCAATTTTTTATATTGACATTTTTTTAACGATATATTATAATAACCTATGAAATTGTTAAATATTTATCAATTAGGAATTAAATATTCACTATACACAATTTATTTTTTAAGGAGGATTTCCAATGGCTAAAGAAGCAGAAAGCAAAGCACCGGAAACTATCAACAGTGTAGAAGCCTTACAGGCAAAAATTGCTTCCATGAGAGAGGCTCAGCAAAAATTTGCTACCTTTACACAGGAACAGGTAGACAAGATCTTTTTTGAGGCTGCCATGGCGGCAAACAAACAGCGTATTCCTCTTGCAAAGCTTGCTTGCGCTGAAACCGGAATGGGTGTTGCAGAAGACAAGGTGATCAAAAACCATTACGCAGCAGAATATACATACAACACATACAAGAGAACCAAAACCTGCGGCGTGATCGAGGAAGATACCTCCTATGGTATCAAAAAGATTGCTGAGCCTGTAGGTATCGTAGGCGCCGTAATTCCTACTACCAACCCGACTTCTACCGCAATCTTCAAATGTCTGATCTGCCTGAAGACAAGAAACGCTATCATCATCAGCCCGCATCCACGTGCTAAGAAGTGCACCATCGAGGCTGCAAAGGTCGTTCTGGATGCAGCTGTAAAGGCAGGCGCACCGGAAGGCATCATTTCCTGGGTTGAAGAGCCAACCTTAGAGCTTTCCAACGCACTGATGAAATCTGTTGACGTGATCCTTGCTACCGGCGGTCCCGGAATGGTTAAGGCTGCTTATTCTTCCGGAAAACCAGCCATCGGCGTTGGTCCAGGAAACGTTCCTGTTATTATGGACAGCTCCTGCGACATTCAGACAGCAGTTTACTCTGTAATCCATTCCAAGACCTTTGACAATGGTATGATCTGTGCTTCCGAACAGTCTGTAACAGCCATCGCTGACATTTACGACGCTGTAAAGAACGAATTTGTTAAGCGCGGCTGTCATGTGCTGACTCCGGAAGAACTGGACAAAGTACGCAAGATCATCCTGACAGAAGCAGGTACCGTAAATGCCAAGATTGTTGGACAGCCTGCTCCGGTTATCGCAGAACTTGCAGGAATCTCTGTTCCCGCTACTACCAAGATCCTCATCGGCGAAGTAACCTCCGTTGATATTTCTGAACCATTCGCTCATGAGAAATTATCCCCTGTCCTTGCTCTGTACAAAGCAAAAGACTTTGACACAGCAGTGGATATGGCAGACCAGCTGGTTAAGGACGGCGGATTCGGACATACCGCATCCATCTATCTGCATCCTTCACAGCAGGAAAAACTGGCGAAATTCGCTGACCGCATGAAGACCTGCCGTATTCTGGTGAATACACCTTCTTCCCACGGCGGCATCGGTGACCTGTACAACTTCAAGCTGGCTCCGTCTCTTACCCTGGGCTGCGGCTCTTACGGCGGCAACTCCGTATCTGAAAACGTAGGTGTAAAACATCTGCTGAATACCAAGACAGTGGCTGAAAGGAGAGAGAACATGCTGTGGTTCAGAGCACCTCAAAAGGTTTACTTTAAGAAAGGCTGTCTGCCTGTTGCATTAGATGAATTAAAGAACGTATATAACAAGAAAAAAGCGTTCATCGTAACCGATACTTTCTTATATCAGAACGGCTACACAAAACCGATCACCGATAAACTGGATGAAATGGGCATTACCTATGACTGCTTCTTTGAAGTAGCTCCGGACCCAACACTGCAGTGCGCACAGAAAGGTTTAGAGCAGTTAAAAGCTTTCGGTCCTGATACGATCATCGCTCTGGGCGGCGGTTCCGCTATGGACGCAGCCAAGATCATGTGGCTGATGTATGAACATCCGGAATGCGCATTTGAAGATCTGGCTATGGACTTCATGGATATCAGAAAGAGAGTTTATGTATTCCCGAAGATGGGCGTAAAAGCAATGATGGTAGCAGTTCCTACTTCTTCCGGTACAGGTTCTGAGGTTACACCTTTTGCCATCATCACAGATGCTACTACAGGTACGAAATGGCCGATCGCAGACTATGAATTAATGCCGAACATGGCAATCATCGATGCTGACTTCATGATGAATCAGCCGAAGGGTCTGACCAGCGCTTCCGGTATCGACGCTCTGACCCATGCTCTGGAAGCTTATGCTTCTATTATGGCAACTGACTATACCGACGGTCTTGCATTAAAGGCAGCGAAATTAATCTTTGACAACCTGCCATCCGCATACGAAAAAGGCGCTGCTGATCCGATCGCAAGAGAAAAAATGGCAAATGCTTCTACCCTTGCAGGTCTTGCATTCTCCAATGCATTCCTGGGCGTATGCCACTCCATGGCACACAAACTGGGCGCTTACCATCACCTGCCGCACGGCGTTGCAAACGCACTGCTGATCGAACTGATCATGCGCTACAACGCAGATCCGGCTCCCGCTAAGATGGGAACCTTCTCCCAGTATCCATATCCTCACGCAAAGGAAAGATACTGTGAAATGGCACGTTTCGTAGGTATCCAGGGCAAGAACGACGACGAAGTATTTGAAAACTTCATCAAAGCGATCGCTGATCTGAAAGCAAAAGTCGGCATCAAGAGAACCATCAAAGAGTACGGCATCAAGGAAGAAGATTTCCTGGCAACTCTCGATGATATGGTAGAAAATGCCTTCAACGACCAGTGTACAGGCGCAAACCCAAGATATCCGCTGTTTAAGGAAATCAAAGAAATCTATCTGAAAGCTTACTACGAAGGCTGATCTGCTTCAGGCTGAGGAGAATCGTAAGATTTCTTCCTCCAAACTGCAGCATTACAGGAGGCTCCCCCAAAGGGAGCCTCTTTACTTTTGCTCTGTTATGACGTATACTGGAACAGGCAGAACAAATCTTCTGCACATAGGACTGACGGGATTTCAATTCCCGCGGCAAATCTTTGTTTCTAAGGAGATTGGTATGATGAAATGGTTTCTTTCCGCTCCCATTTGATTTTTCATCTGACCGCCCGCTTTGACAACGGGTTTCTTTTTGATGAAAAATTTTATATGGAAAGGACTATGATTCATGAACCTGACTTTAAATAAGAATCTCTGTCTCATGTACGGAATTTCTTTCTTCCAGGGCATGGTATTCTATGCGCCTGTGGCTGCCCTTTACCGGCAGGCATGCGGGCTGAACATGCTCCAGATTACTCTGATCGAAAGTATTTCTCTTTTCTTGTGCATCGCGCTGGAATTTCCCTGGGGGATTCTTGCGGAAAAAATCGGGTACAGCTGTACGATAGCTGTGTGCTGCGGCATTTATTTACTGTCCAAGATTGTATTCTGGAATGCCCATTCCTTCACCGGCTTCCTTACTGAACGGATTTTATTGAGCTTTTCCCTGGCGGGTCTTTCCGGTGTGGACCTGAGTCTTTTATATTTCTCTGTGCCCAAGGAGCAGTATCAGAAGGTCTGCGGTATTTATAACAGTCTGGGAACAGGAGGGCTGGTTGTATCCTCCCTTGTGTTTACCTTGTTTTTTCAGGATCATTACCGGACTGCCGCCTTGTTCACTGTATTGTCCTACAGTGCTGCTTTTGCCGCTTCCCTTTTTCTCTCTCCCCTTCCCGGGCATTGCCGGCATACGCAGACCAGGGAGAACCTGTCTGCTTCCCAAAAAACAGACGTCCTCCTGCTCCTGAAGACCTTTCTCCAAAATAAAAGGGTCCTCCTGTTTCTTACAGGTACCGCTTTGCTCTCGGAAATGCGTCAGAATGTTGCCGTATTTCTCAGCCAGCTGCAGTATACCCGCTGCGGAAGCTCTCCTTTTCTCATGGGATGCTTTTATATCCTGGCTTCTCTTGCAGGGCTTTTTGGATTTTTCTCTTTTGCGGCAACGAAAAAGGCAGGGGAATTTACTTTTTCTTCTTTGTGTTTCCTGCTGTCCGCTCTGTTTTGCTTTCTTCTGGGAATTACAGAAAATCCCTTCCTGTCTGCTGCCTGTGTCATTGGTATCCAGCTTCTGGGAACACTGGCACAGCCTCTTTTTTACCGGCTGCAGAATGAGGAGATCCGGGTTTCCTGCCGTGCCGCTGCCCTGAGCCTTCAGGCAGTCTTTCTGGAGTGTACCGGCGCTGCCCTGTCGCCTGCCTATGGATTCCTGGCTGACCGGTATCTCCCATGTGCCTTCTTTGCCGGTACGATATCCTGTCTTGCAGGATGGGGGTTTTATGTGCTCTGGTATAAAAAGCGATCCTAAAAAGGAAAGAGACGTCAGACAAATTTCCTGACGTCTCTTTCCTTTTTACTTACTTTCTTTTATAGAAGCTTTTTTCTTAAAGCCGCTTCTTTTTTGCCCGTTTTTTATTCTACCTGCTGTGTTCCTTCGCCAAAGTAATAGTATGCTTTACCATTCTCCAGGGTAACTCCCTTTGCCTGTGCCAGTTCTTCTACTGTCACCAGTTTAAATCCTTTGGCAGTCAGCTCCGGTATCATACGGATCGCTGCCTTTACGGACCATTCATGGATGTCGTGCATCAGCACCACTGAACCGTCCTGGGCATTGTCCATGACACACTGGTAGGTCTGTTCCTCACTTTTTGTCTTCCAGTCTTTGGTATCAATACTCCAGATAATGATCGGAAGGTTAGAAATCGACTGTACCGTCCCATTGTAAGCGCCTCCCGGCGGTCTCATGGCTGTGGGAGAAGCTCCCGCTGCCTTTTCAATGATGCTGGTAGTCTTATTGATCTCATTGGCGATCTGATCGTTGGAAAGACTGGTGAGAATCTGATGGTCATATGTATGGTTTGCCAGTTCCATTCCCATATCTTTCATACGCTTTACCACATCCGGGTATTGCTCTGCATTCTGCCCCAACATAAAGAAGGTGGCTTTTCCATTATTCTCTTCCAGACAATTCAGAAGCTCTTCTGTATACTGTCCGGGACCGTCGTCAAAAGTCAGCGCGATCATGGGTTTTACCCTCTGGCTGTCATACTTGCCGCTTTCATCAAAGTAGCAGTCTTCTCCGTCGATTATCTGCCAGCCTGTCATAACATAGCCATTCTCATTGAAATAATACTGGTTTCCGTCAATCTCCTGCCAGCCGTTTTGATAAAAGGTACCGTCTGCGTTCTTATACCAAATGCCGGAGGAATCGGACTGCCAGCCGCTGAGCGTGGTCTGTTCTGAAAATTTGGCAATATCAGAAGCGCCCATAACCGGTTGGCTTAAAGCCGTTGTCACCTGGGTTCCTGTCTCTGCCTTTACCTCTTCGGTAACCTGGCTGGAACCGCTTCCTTTGCTGTCCGGAAACAGCCGGCTGATTCCAAAAGCTGCCAGTGAAATCACCAGTACCAGCATTGCCGCCATAGCAGCATAGCGCATCATGCGTCTCCGTTTCTGCTGACGTTCCTTTTCCAGGCGTCTTCTGCGCATTCTCTCCTGACGCCGTCTTATGTATTCTTCATCATCATCCAACAGATCTTCCGGTGTCATAATCTCTCTTCTGCGGATTTCTGCCGTGTCTCTCCTGGTTGAACCGGAATGTCTGGAGCTTCTGCTGCCTTCAGAGTTTCGGATCTGGCGCCGCTGAGTCTCTGAACTTTCGGAGCTTCGGGTATGCCGGGAATTCGCTGAGCTTTGAGAACTTCTGGTACGTCTGAAATTCACGGAATCATCGGAACTTCCAGACCGAGTAGTACGTCTGGGGTTTTCGGAATTTCTTCGTCTTTCGTCCATAGCAATCTCCTCTCTTCGTATTCCCCCTCATTATACACAATCTTCTATAGTTTGTATAGGCAAACCTTGACATATTTTACCCTTTTTTTACAAAATTCCCAAATGCTCCAGTAAGATTTTGATCCCAAGCAGAATCAGGATGATCCCTCCTGCCAGTTCCGCCTTTGCCTTGTACCGGGAGCCGAAGACATTTCCTACTTTTACACCTGCCGCTGAGAGAACAAAAGTTGTAATTCCGATAAAAGCGGCGGCAGCCACAATGTTGACATCCAGAAATGCAAAAGTTACCCCGACCGCAAGAGCATCGATGCTGGTAGCCACCGCAAGGGGCAGCATGGTCCTGGGGTCAATGCCCGGATTGGGACAGACATCTTCTTTTTCCATAGATTCCCGGATCATATTGATTCCGATGAACCCAAGAAGGACAAAGGCGATCCAGTGGTCAATGGCTGTGATCTTATCTTTAAACTGTGCGCCCAGAAAATATCCCAGAACAGGCATCAGCGCCTGAAAGCCTCCAAACCACAGTCCTGCTGCTGCCATATGTCTGAAGGAAAGCTTCCCTGCCGCCAGCCCTTTACAGACGGATACAGCGAAAGCATCCATGGACAGACCTACAGCAAGGGTGAACAAAGTAAAAATATCCATATCTTTTCTCCTTTTCTTTTCCTTAAGGAAGGCAGGACAAATGCCGGAAACGAGCACAAAACCCGGTCATAGTCTCAGGACTATGCCGGGTCATTTCTCTTTCTCAGACTTCACGTATAGCCTCAACAGTTATACATGAGTCTTGCAATTTAAGACAAGCCAGACCTTCTGCGGTCAGTATGTTGACTTGCCGCGCACACAGATGCGCCTGCTACTCCCTCACTGGAATATTTAACTTTGTATAAGGTAACATATTTGGCAGAGCCTGTCAAGGTTCTTTCTTTCATGCCTGTATCCTCATGCCTATATTCTCGGAAGTTTGACAGTTGAATAAATGGAAAAACGCTTGCAGGCCGCATAAAGCCTGTATTTTTTTGTCAAATTTTTTATGTGTTTTAGTAGCTATTTCTGGCTATATATGCTATAATGGGATAAGGAGGTACTTGCTATGAAACTTACTGTCAGCAAATCGAAAAATTCCGCATCCTTTTATGTTCAGAAAACTATACGGAAACCAGATGGTAAAGTTACAACCATCACAATCGAAAAGCTTGGAAACCTGACCGAAGTTACCGCCAAAGCCGGTGGTAAAGATCCTTATGTATGGGCACAGGAATACGTCAACGAATTAAACCGCAAAGAATACGACGAAAACAAGGAAGTCCTTGTCAGCTATTCCTCCTCCAAACTCCTTAAGAAAGGGGAGCAGAAGCTCTTTAACTGCGGTTACCTTTTTCTGCAGAAAATCTATTACCAACTGGGCTTGGACAAAATCTGCCAGAAGATTTCCGAACGCCATCTTTTTGCATATGACCTTAATGATATCCTCTCAAAACTGATCTATACCAGGATCCTCTTCCCCTCTTCCAAGCTTTCTTCTAATAAGCAGGCAAGGAAACTGATAGAACAGCCCACCTTTGAACTTCATGACATTTACCGTGCGCTTTCTGTCCTTGCTGAAGAAAATGACTTTATCCAGGCACAATTATATAAAAACAGCCAGGAAGTCATTGAACGCAGAAAAGATATCCTGTATTACGATTGCACGAATTACTTCTTCGAACTAGAAGAGGCCGACGAACTGCGCCGGTATGGAAAATCCAAACAGCACCAGCCCCTCCCTATTGTAGGGATGGGGTTATTCATGGACCACGATGGCATTCCATTAGCCTTTGATATCTATCCGGGTAATAAAAATGAACAGCCTACTTTGAAGCCTCTTGAGGAGAAGGTGATACAGGATTACGGAATGGAGCAGATCATTGTCTGTACAGACGCAGGCCTTTCCTCAAAGACAAACAGGAAGTTTAACGATAAAGCGATTAACGGTATACAAATCCGCAGCTTTATCACAACCCAGTCTGTAAAGCAGCTTCCGCAGTACCTTAAGGAGTTTGCGCTGGATCCGGAAGGATGGCATCTTCCCGGCTCCTCCGACACTTTCAGCCTCAACGAGATCGATGAGACAAAAGACTATCACAAGATTTTTTATAAAGACCGCTGGATTAAAGAGGATCTTTCCCAAAGGAAAATAAAAAGCGGGGCAAAACCTCTGGAACAGCATCTGATCGTCTCTTTTTCTCCGAAATATAAAAACTATCAGCGGAAGATCCGAAATGGACAGATTGAACGGGCGCAGAAACTGATTGACAGCGGAGACTATAAGCAGCGGCCTAAAAACCAGAATGACCCCCACAGATTTATTGTACGGGAAAAAGCAACAAAAGATGGGGAGATCTGTTCAGAAGAACTGGTTTACCTGAACACAGGTGCGATTTTGGAAGAAGAGCGCTATGATGGTTTTTATGCCGTATGTACCAACCTGAGCGACATGGGCATTGATGAGATCATAAGGATCAACAAGAAACGCTGGGAGATTGAAGAATGTTTCCGGATCATGAAGACAGACTTTAAAGCACGGCCTGTGTATCTGCAAACCAAGGATCATATCCGTGCTCATTTCCTTACATGCTTCATCGCTCTTATGGTTTACAGAGTGCTCGAAAAAAGGCTGAAGGAAGCATTCACCTGCGAAGAGATCATAGATACTCTGCGGAACATGTGGGTAGCGCGCCCTGGAGAAAAGCTTGGATATACACCCGTTTATACAAGAACGGATCTAACGGATTCCCTTCATGAAACAGCGGGATTCCGTACAGACTACCAGATCATATCCGATGTTAATATGCGAAAAGTCATTCGGATGTCTAAGAAGAAAAAGTAATAATATATAGCTACATTTTGAGCTAAAAAAAAGTCCGTAGAAAGCCTGATTTAAAGGCAATCTACGGATTTTTACTGTCAAAGATGGGGTAACATATTTGGCAGAGCCTGTCAAGGTTCTTTCTTTCATGCCTGTATCCTCATGCCTATATTCTCATACCTTCATCCGTCAATGGAAAACGCCAGTTCCACGGCACTGTGCCCTGTCAGTGCCCGGCTTCTTTCATCCGGCTGGGATACCCCTGCAAACAGTTTAAAATGTCTGCTGTCGATATAACGTTCTCCCCGATCGTCCACCGCAGTCATTGCCCTGCTGCTGATTTTGATATTAAGGATTTTTTTCTCTTTTGCCTTTAAGGAAACCCTCTGAAAACCGCAGAGGCTGTAATTTCTCACTGCCCATCTGGAATCCATATCCTTTATGTAAACCTGAACCACTTCCTCAATGTCCTTGTCTCCCAGATTTTCTACTTCCGCCTTCAGTTCAATGCCGGAATCTTTTGTCACATGATTCTGAATCTCTGCCGCCGCAACTCTGGCATCCCCATAGGTTAATCCGTATCCAAAGGGATACAGGGCTTCCTTTTCCATGTACCGGTAAGTACGGTTTTTCATGGAGTAATCCGTAAATTCCGGCAGGTCCTCCAGATCCTTATAAAAGGTGACCGGAAGTTTTCCGGACGGAGATACTTTGCCAAAAAGCAGGTCTGCTACTGCTTTTCCTCCTCTTGCTCCCGGATACCATGCAAGAAGGATTCCGCTGCAGTTTTCCTGTGCATAATTTAAATCAATCGCGCTGCCTGCCATCAGTACCACAATGACCGGTTTGCCAGTCTCTGTCACCTTCTCGATCAATTCTTCCTGCACCCTGGGCAAATGCAGATCTATTTTATCGCCGGAAGCATCGCTGTTTCCAGTATCGCCCTCTTCTCCTTCCAGAGTCTCATCCAGTCCTACACAAACAATCACCACATCGCTGTGCTCTGCCACGGTGACTGCCTCTGCAATTCTATCCTGTTCCCATCCCAGGGCTTCCACCCGGTCTTTATACAGATGACAGCCCTGTGAGTAAAGGACTCTCACCTCATCTCCAACTTCATCCTGAATCCCTTCCAGCACAGTGATATATCTGGATGAAGTTCCATGATAATTTCCGATCAAAGCCATCCGGCTGTCTGCATTCGGTCCTACCACACCTATGGTTTTCAGTTTCTTCTTATCCAGAGGAAGCACACCGTCATTTTTCAGCAGGACACAGCTCTTTCTGGCTGTCTGCAGGGCTTCTTCGATATGCTCTTTGCACTCCACTGTCTCATAAGGAATGGCATCGTACTCGCTTCCCTCAAAAAGCCCCAGAAGAAACCGGGAAGTCAGTGCGCGCTCTGCCGCCTTGGTAATGTCTTCTTCTGTAAGCAGTCCTTCCTCTACAGCCGCAACCAGGTGCAGATAAGTATTTCCACAGTTTATGTCGCAACCCCGTTTCAATGCCAGTGCTGCAGATTCCCGGGCATTTTTCGTGATTTTATGATTCTCATGAAAATCCCTGATTGCCCAGCAGTCAGATACAAAATGCCCGTCAAAGTTCCATTTTCCTCTTAAAACCTCTTCCATCAGATAATGATGACCGCAGCACGGTTCTCCGTTCGTCCGGTTATAAGCTCCCATCACAGCCTCTACGTCTGCCTCTGTCACCAGAGCTTCAAATGCCGGCAGGTAGGTTTCCCACATGTCTTTCAGGCTTGCCTGGGCGTCAAATTCATGGCGAATGGATTCCGGACCGCTGTGAACTGCAAAATGCTTGGCACACGCCGCTGCCTTCATAACCGGACCGTCTCCCTGCAGACCTTCCACAAACTTTACCCCAAGCCTTGAAGACAGATACGGGTCTTCCCCATAAGTCTCGTGTCCTCTTCCCCATCTGGGGTCTCTGAAAATATTGACATTGGGGGACCAGAAAGTGAGCCCTTTATAAATGTCTCTGTCTTCCTGTCTGGCGTAAGCGTTATACTTCGCGCGCCCCTCTGTGGCAATGATATCGCCGACCTTTTTCATCTCTTCTTCATCGAACATGGCTGCCATGGCGATCGCCTGGGGAAACATGGTGGCTGTACCTGCTCTTGCCACTCCGTGAAGCGCTTCATTCCAGTAATTATATGCAGGCACTCCCAGACGCTCTACCGGAGCGGCGTCATACTTCAGCTGCGCTGCCTTCTCCATCAGTGTCATTTTGCTTACCAGCTCTTTTGCTTTCTCTCTTGCCTGGGCACGTTCTTTTCTGTGATCCTTCAATTCTTTTTACCTCCTTAAAAACTTCCGTATTTCTGCTATAAATCTATTATAGCGCCCGGGTACTTTTTTTCTTTACGGTTGATATGGATCATTGCCCAGATTTTGCGGTTTTTCTGTTCATCCTGCACTTTTATGAACTTTTTTCTCTCTCCTTTTTCTGCCTTCGGGGTTTTTATTTTGCATCTCTCTCTTTTCCTGCTCTATAGCGTATGATAAAATATAGGCACTATAAAAGATATACGAAGAGACATCTTCTTAACCGAAGAAATCTTCGGTTACAGCAAGGCAAGATCGGGCTGCACCTGTTATTCTCTCAGCTTAAGCAGCTGCCTGTATCTTTTTTCTGGCAGTCAAAAGATATGCATCCAATACATTCTCAATTTCAGCAGGAGGTTATACAACATGAAAGATATCTTCATCGGCAGCAAAGAAACTATTCTCTATCCTACCTCTTCCTGCTTCCGGGTCATATTGCAGAAAGGCGCCTATGAGATCAAAGCCCACTGGCATCCCGGCATCGAGATCATCATGCCCTTATCCGGCAATTATCGGGCATTCCTGGGGGAGGAGCAGATCCAGCTGGAAAAAGGCGATGTGCTTTTCCTTCATTCTGCAACTATACATGCCCTTTCAGGTCCCAGTGAAGGTGTGCGCCTGATCTTCCAGTTTGACACAGAGCTGTTGTACTCTCTGAAAGAATTCCAGAGCCTGCTTTTTAGCTTTCCTTCTTTTCTTTTTCTTCAGAGAAACGGGGGAACCTCTATATACCCCCATGTGCAGAGAATCCTCCTGAAAATCATACAGGAATACCGCCATCAGAATCTTTTATGGGAAGCGCGTCTCTATTCCCTGGTACTGGAACTGTACACGCTCCTTTTCCGTTCCCCTCTCCTGCAGCTGCAGGCGTTGGGTAATACCTCTGCTGCTTCTTCCCTTTTGCAGAACCGGCGCTCCCAGGAAAAGTTTCTTTCTGTCTGCCAGTACATCAATCAGAATCTAACCTCTGATATGGATCTGGAGACTGCTGCCTGCCAGGCAGGCTTTTCAAAATTTTACTTTTCCAGGCTGTTCCGGGATTTTGTAGGTATGTCCTTTTCTCAATATGTAACAAAGCAGCGGATACACAAAGCAAAGCTGCTCCTGCTCACCACCGATGCGTCTGTCACAGATATTGCTCTGGAATCCGGTTTCAACAGCAGCAGTACATTTAACCGCTGTTTCTACAGCGAGACCCATATGTCTCCCACTGTATTCCGGCAAAAACACGCCAGGCTGCGGGATTAAATCACCTCAAAAGGTGATCTGGATCTGACTTCTTCATCCATTTAAACCCTGCATCTGGCGTGTTCTTTTGTACCTTAGGCTTTTTTGTGTTTTCTGTACTTTACAAATCTCTTCTTTCCTCAGTGTCACAGAAACCCAATCTTATCTGTCCCATTTATCACACAGCGCATTAATCTGATCCGCAAATTTTGCCAGGTCTTTATTGGCTCCGCCCTCATTATGGCGGATAACCGTCATAAGCCTCTGTCCGGCTGCCAGCAGTCTTGCAAATACACCAGCTGCCTTCCTGCTCTTCGCCTTAGCTTTTACGCGTTCGATCACAATTCCCACGGTTTCTTTTGTCACTTCATTGGTCAACAGGTCTACCTCTGTCCCGCTGTATGGCGCCATCGCCTTATAGCCCAGCTCCGTTTCCAATCGTTTGGCAAAGATTTCACAAACCTGATCATCTCCGTGACACACGAAAACTCTTCTGGGTTTTTCCTTAAAAGCAGATGCCCATTTCATCAATCCTTCATTGTCCGCATGTCCGCTGATGCCAGGAAGCCGGATGATTTCTGCATTTACATGGATTTCTTCTCCAAAGAGTTTTACATCCGCAGCTCCTTCAATCAGCGCCCTTCCCAGGGTTCCCACTGCCTGATAGCCTACAAACAGGATCGTGCACTCCTGCCTCCAGAGATTATGTTTTAAATGATGCTTAATACGTCCGGCATCGCACATGCCGCTGGCAGAAAGAATTACCTTAGGCTGTTCGTCAAAGTTGATTGCCTTGGACTCATCACTGGTAATGGAAAGCTTCAGCCCGCGGAAAGATATGGGATTAATGCCTTTCTGTATCAGCTCCATGGCTTCCTGGTCATAACAGTCACTGTAGTGCTCTTTAAAGATACTCGTTGCCTGAACTGCCAGCGGGCTGTCTACGTACACTGCAAAATCAGGGAATTCCGGCAGCAGATTATCTGCTTTGATCTTTCTGAGGAAATACAGCATTTCCTGCGTCCTGCCCACTGCAAAGGAGGGAACTACCACATTTCCTCCTCTTTGGAAGGTTTTTCTCAGAATCTGTATCAACTCTGACACGTAATCTGGTTTCTCTCCATGGCTCCGATCCCCATAGGTAGATTCCATGATCACATAGTCCGCGCTGTCCAGGTATTCCGGATCCTTGATCAGCGGCTGATCCAGATTTCCGATATCTCCGGAAAATACCAGTTTCCTTTCTTCCCCGTCTTCTGTGATCCACAGCTCAATACTTGCAGAACCCAGCAAATGCCCTGCATCTATAAAACGGACTTTGATTCCCTCCGCAATTTCCAGGACTTTATTATAGCTGCATTCCACAAACTGCTGGATAACACCCAGGGCGTCCTCCATAGTATAGGCGGGCACAAACTCTGCCTGTCCGTTCCTCCTTGCCTTGCGGTTTCTCCACTCTGCCTCAAACATTTGGATATGCGCACTGTCACGCAGCATGATATCGCACAGATCACAGGTAGCAGCTGTAGCAAAAATGGGTCCTCGGAATCCTTTGGCATAAGCCAGCGGGAAATTCCCGGAATGGTCAATATGCGCATGTGTCAGCAAGGCGAAGTCTATATCCGACATTGCCACAGGAATATCCTGGTTTTCGTACTGATCCGGTCCCTGTTCCATACCACAGTCCACAATAAACTTTTTACCCGCAGCCTCCAGAAAATAGCAGCTTCCTGTCACTTCGTGAGCCGCTCCGATAAAAGTCAGCCTCATAAGAAAACCCCCTTTGCGGTGTAATGAATGTTATAGTTTCATTATACCGCAGAGGGGGTGGAAATGACAGGGGAGGGAGGGAATTTATAGATTTTTAATCAATCCAGAGACCGTTGGTGATTGGCATTTTACTCTCGGATGTGCTTCCTTTTTGCGCTACGCAGGCGGCTTTTACACGGTAATAGTAGCCTTTTGTAACACTGACATTATAACTGTTAGTTAAATAACCTTGATTGTATGCTGTATCGGAAAAATATTGAACATCAATCCATGTTCCATTTTGCAGCCTTTGCAAAGTCATATCCAAAATCAACTTATCACAGACAACACTCCCGAATACTGCTCCATATACATTTACAACACCATTGCCTTTGTTTGTTAATCTTGTCGTTCCCTGATTCAATATATTTCCCCTAGCAGGATTTATTATAGTAACTTCTGATTCAGAATCATTCGTTAAAAGCGAACCATCCACAACATCTCCGATTTTGTACACATCTGTTGCAGCATATGTTGTACTGGTCATAGCTATCACTAACATTGCTGCTATTAACATTCGTCCTATTCCTTTTACTATTTTACTACTTCTCATTTTATATTCTCCTTTAAATATATCAATACATAATCATCTCAGCTATTTTTTTCATTTCACTTAGGGATATTTTTCCAAATAATTCATAATATACATTTAAATACTTCCACTGAAGTGCATAAGCCGGTTGATTATCATCCTCTTCTTTTATTTCCCACACTTCTGTCTCTAAATCTGCTGTATATTTACTTTGAACTTTACACAAGTTCTTGCCCAAGTCATTCTGTGAACCGCCAGTAGCACTTTCATCATTTGCTAATATCATAAAGTATATTAATTGTTCATCATAAATATATTGAATAAATGCTGTATGGGCTTGTTCGTCAATAATAAAATCTTTATACTTCATTCCCTCTGGCAGATAAAAAAAGCTTGGTATTTTAATACTTAATTTATCTTCTATTTCCTCTTTAGCATATTCCTCCGTTCTGTCACTTTGCACTACTTTATCGTTGTCTATCTCCGTATTCACATCATTCCCAAACACCTTATTAACTTCCCGCATAACATACGCTCTGTTTGCTTGGCTGGTCATGCTCACACCGAAGATACCAATTGCTGCGACCGCAGCAACAGCCGTCCACTGTATCGCCTTCTTTCTCCACCAGCCGGCTGCTCTTCTGCTGGCTGGATATGTAATTGTAGTTTCTTTTTTTGTTTTTTCTTTTGTTTCTTCCTTTGTATTTTCTTTTTTACTATCATCGAAATCATCTGTATGATCGTCCGCTTCCTCATCACTGCTGATGTGGAAGCCCCGTTCTCTGGCTTTTTGCATAAGTGCCTGAAATTTTTCCTCTGTGGGATTCCACTCTTCTGTATCCGGGACCGCTTCCAGGTTTCTCTGTATCTCCTCTGCTTCTTTCGCATCCTTCACCGGGTCCCATTGATCGAGGATCTCTTCTTTCAGGTCTGTGTCAGACACAGGATTCCTTTTGATTGGTTGTTCTTTTTTCTCCATGAAACTCCTATCTGTTCTTGACTTTTCCTGACAAGTGTATCATATTATGATGTTAAGGGCACAACAGTTTCTGCCCCAGGATCCCTGCGGCTGATCCGCATTTTGTGGTATCCTATTCTTATAGTTACTATTTTGAATATCAGGAGGAACATCATGAAACATATCGTTCTTACCGGCGGCGGTACTGCCGGACACGTTACCCCCAATATCGCTATGGTTCCCCGCTTAAAAGAACTGGGATATAAAATCTCCTACATCGGTTCTTACGACGGAATTGAAAAAAAGCTTATTGAGGAAATGGGAATTCCCTATTACGGCATTTCTTCCGGTAAATTGAGACGTTATTTTGACGTTAAAAACTTTACCGATCCCTTTAAAGTAATGAAGGGTTATCTGGAAGCAAAGAAACTCATGAAACAGCTGAAACCGGATGTGGTATTCTCCAAAGGAGGATTTGTCACTGTTCCTGTTGTCATTGCTGCCAGCAGGAAGAAAATCCCTGCCTTTATCCATGAATCCGATATGACTCCCGGACTTGCCAATAAACTTTCCCTTCCCTTTGCCACAAAGGTGTGCTGCAACTTCCCTGAGACTGTCTCCCACCTTCCGGCAGAGAAAGCTGTCCTTACCGGAACCCCCATCCGCCAGGAGCTCTTAAGCGGGAACCCAGATAAAGCCAGGGCGTTTACAGGATTCACTTCCAGCAAACCGGTTATCCTGATCATCGGAGGAAGCCTGGGCGCTGCTGCTGTCAATGACGCTGTCCGCGGCATCCTTCCTGAACTTTTAAAGGATTTCCAGATCATCCACTTATGCGGAAAAGGCAAATTGGATTCCAAACTGGAGGGAACCGAAGGTTATGTCCAGTATGAATACATCAAACAGGAACTCGCCGATCTGTTTGCCCTTGCCGATATTGTAATTTCCCGTGCAGGCGCCAATGCTATCTGTGAACTCAGCGCCCTGAAAAAACCGAATCTCCTCATTCCCCTTTCCGCACGTGCCAGCCGGGGAGACCAGATCCTGAATGCCCGGTCCTTTGAACGTCTCGGCTACAGCAAGGTTCTGGAAGAGGAAGATATCACTCCTGAAATTCTGCTGAAAAATGTCCATGAGCTATACGAAAACCGTGAAACTTACATCTCTGCCATGGCTTCCAGCAAACACAAAGACTCCATCGAACTGATCGTTTCGCTGTTAGAGGAAGCGGTCAATAAAAAATAAGTTACGCTTCTTCAAAGTCGTCTTTGTAGCGTTCTGTCAGATACATCTTTAACCTGTGTTTCTTGGTTCTCAGATTCTCGATTGAGATACCAAGAGCACGGGCTGTTTCTTCTGCATCTTCTCCTCTTATGTACATTCTTATCACAATTTCATACCAGTCAGGATTCTTCTTTTCTAAATCGTCCAATATTCTTTCTGTCAGTTCCCGGAGCACAAGGTTATTCAGGATCTCATCTTCAAAAGAATTTCTCCCACTGTTCTTTATGCGGATTTTATCCGTTACTTCTTCAGCGGATTCGTCCTCTTCCGGAACTCCGGCAACCGTCACTTCATGTACCTGATAAGACTTTCTGCAAAAATCAATGGCTTTTCTCTTGGCGTTTACAGAAAACCAGTTGGGATAAAATTCTTCCTCCACAATCTCCTCTTTCTCAAGAAACAACAGGAATACTTCCTGACATACATCTTCTGCAAGGTCAGCATCATGCAATACGCCATGTGCTACATTCTTTACCAGACGATAGTACTGAAAATAAATTCTACGATATTTCTCTTCTGTCATTGCTTATTTCTTTCGATTTGTTACTCCATAGAAAACTTTGACAATATTTCCTCTTTATCCTCTTCCGTCAATGTTCCTGGTGTCCAGCTGATTCCCGCATGATCCCCTTCTTTGCGCGGAATTAAATGCATGTGGAAGTGAAAGACCGTCTGACCTGCTGCCTCTCCATTGTTCTGAACGATATTATAGCCGTCGCAGTCTAAAATATCCTTCATCTTCGTAATTACCTTTTTTGCCAGAATCATGGCATGTCCCGCTGTCTCATCCGGAAGCTCATACAAGTTTGCATGGTGTGCCTTCGGTATGATCAGCGCATGTCCCTTTGCCGCAGGTCCCAGGTCTAATATCACCCGGAACTCTTCGTTCTCATAAAGGGTCGCCGATGGTATTTCTCCATTGGCAATTTTACAGAAAATACATTCTTTCATACATTTTCTCCTTTCTTTAAAGCTCTCTACTATATATCCGAATCTAATTCGGAATATATGACACCTTTTATGTCGAATTTTGACGATTTTTGTATTAAAGTTTCATTTGCCATTTAAAAACAGGAGTGCTACACTAACTTACGTAGTATTATGAAGGGGGGATATTACCATGAACAACAACATTTCACCTGTTTCTGACAATTCTGCAAACTCAATATACGATTATCAGATGCTCTATCAGGAACTTTTATCTCAGCATCAGTTTATGATGTCGCAGATTTCTCATGAAATCCGAAATCCTGTGACTTTAATTAACAGTTTTTTGCAGATTCTTGGCAAACAACACCCGGAACTTGCTTCCGAAGACTGCTGGAATAAAATCATGGAGAATATGGAATTCTTAAAATCCCTTTTATCCGATTTTTCCCAATTTAACAATTCCGGCAGGACAACTATGCAGGAAACCAACATCGTGCATCTTTTCCACGACATCCTGGAATCTGTCACACCTGCTTACCGCAGCCTTGGGATTGAACTGATCCTGAAAAAAGAAACCGCAATCCCTACTTTTCTGGCAGATAAAACCAAAATACGGCAGTTGATCCTCAATCTTTTAAGAAATGCCAGAGAAGCCATAGGTACCGGCGGCACCATCGTCTGTACCCTGAAATCCGACGGCAATTCTGTTACTATATCCATCCGTGATACTGGTCCCGGAATCCCCGATGCCTACCAGAAAGACCTATTCGAGCCTTTTATCACACACAAACAGGAAGGTACCGGTCTCGGTCTTGCCATCTGCCGACGCATTGCAGAAGCGCATGAAGGCAGCATCTCTTTTTCCTCCGCACCCGAAAAAGGGACCGAATTCACGGTTGTTTTTCCTGTCAAATAAGAATTGTTATTGTCCAAGTCCATCTTCTGCACCGGAATGCACAGGCAATACCTTCTTTTCCTATCATTCCTGTGTATTTCGGTGAAACGCAGACCGAAATTATAAGCGCCGTCTGTGATACAGCAGAACACAGAGGACAAAGCCGCATAACAGTCCGCCAAAATGCGCTGCATTATCCACCCCGGCACTGGTAACTCCATGGTACAGAGACAGTGCGGCAAGTATCAGCAGCTGACGGGCAGTAAAATTTTCGATGTATCCGCGGTTCCTAATGACAATATAAATCAGGGCGCCGATCACTGCAAAAACAGCGCCTGATGCGCCTGCCGAAACCACAGCTTCCTGATGAGAAATCTCCAGTGCCAGAGAAATAACATTTGCACCGATTCCTCCCAAAAGGTAAATCAGCAAATATTTTATTTTTCCTACCGTTCTCTCTAAACAGTCTCCCACAAAAAACAACACCAGCATATTGTTGCCCAGATGCTGGATTCCAAAATGAAGGAACATGGATGTGACCAGCCGGTAATACTGGTGTCCCTGATAGATATAGGGGGTATAGGACGCTCCACAATCCACCATATGCTGCGCATTCAGAGATGTTCCTGTAATCTCTACCAGTAAAAATACCAAGATATTCAGAAGAATGACCGCAGTATTTACAGGCACCTGTTTTCTTTGTCTGACTAGTCTTTGAAAATCAGAGTCTCTCCCCGGCTCTAACGGGGTATTGCCCTTATACTGTTCCATAAATCTCCGCCTTTATGATTAATAAAAGCATATAATCCTGCTTTTCTCCAATATTTATATACAATTTCTCTATACTTTTCAAATTTTCTAAGTTGTATATATTATAAGTCTTTCATAGGCATTACGCAAGACACCTTTCATCTATTTTCCAATATCTGGTAATTTATATCGAAACTGCACCCTGGAAAACTGTATTATATCCCCATCTTTCAGTTCGTATTCTTCTTCCGGGTTCAGATACTGCTGGTTCAGCCTGGTTCCGTTTCTCGAATTTAGATCTATGAGAAAATCTTTGCCGCTTTTGCGAACAATTCTGGCATGTGTACGGCTGACCGTAGGGTCATCGATCCACAGATCTGCCGTCTGTTTCCATTTTCCAATAAAGGTAACTTCCTGATGAAGATAAAACTTTTTTTGCTCTGGCTGATCCAGCCATTCCAGACAGGCACAGGACTCCCCGATGCCGGTTTCCAAAAGGGTGGTCAGTCCGGCATCTTCCTCATCTGGTTTCCAACTTTCCTCTCTTTCTGCTTCCCAGCTCTTCTCATTACTGTTTTCCGTCTCTTTCCATTCTGAAAAAGCACCTCTTCCTTCTTTGCCCTGCTCTTCTCCCCAGATTTCTGCTTTTTTCCTTTCTTCATTCTGTTCTTTTCTTTCTGCCCTCTCCTGTTCTTCTGCCTTCTCGTTTTTCCTCTCTTTTAAAAACTTCCATGCGATAGCTCCGGCAAGAGACAGACCCAGGACTGTACTCAACAGGAAAATGCCTGTCCAGGATAACAGCCGGAAATGCCGTGCCAGAAAGATCAGACCAGCCAGAAAAAGAATGCTGCCGACAAATACAGCAACTCCTTCCTGTTCCCGGTTTTCCTGTTCATCTTCTTTATAGAATTCGTCGAGAATCTTTCTTCTCTCTTCCTCCTCTTCTTCCTGCGGTCTTTCCCGGTAATCTTCATATAGATTTTTCTTTTCTTCTGTCTTACTGTATACAAAGCTTTTAATCACCTCTCTGGTAATACAGCCATTGGCTGCTGCTTTATAAACACCGTATCCCATCGTAACTGCCTTTTTATCTTCATAATTGATCTTCGGAAGGAGATATTCCAAGAGTTCCTGAAACTGCATACCCGTTTCCCTGATATAATATGGAAAATAGAGGAAGCTTAACTTCTGGGTTTCTTTATTTTTATAAATGTATTTTGCCTCCAGTAAAAGGGAATCGCTGTTCAAAAGATATTCGCTGAGCCCTTCCGTCACTTCTCCTGCACAAAGAAGCAGCTGCGCCAGCTCTTTCTCCCCTATCTTGCTGCATTCATAAAGTGATTGTATACTTTGATACCCGGTCGTGTCATAGTAAAACAGAGCTTCTCCATTTACCTTCTGAAGCCTGCAGGGCAGCAGCCCGGGCACTGTATTTTCCAGTAAAATGGCAGTCTGATATCCCTTGGGTTCTGTCATGCCTTCCTGCTGAAGGATAATATAGTTTTGGTTCAGGCTCCGTTTATAAGATACCTGCACAGGCTTTTCCCCCTCTCCTAGCGTATCAGATTCCCTGCCAGTCTCCTGGCAGCATTTACCGTTTCTATAAATACCACAGGTTTGATGATCTTTCTCTCTGCTCTGCCTTCCTGGTTCCATTCCAGGTCTGAAAAAGGGATTTGGATGCTGTTTTGAAATCCCACTTGTATCGTCTCCTTATCCCTCGCGGTCCAAAATCCGGCTTCCTGTTCCACCGCTGCTTCCGTACTGTCCGAGGCGCAGACCGCCTGTGAAGCGCCTCTGACTGCTGCCTCATAGGCTTTCCCTGTATCATAGATTCTCTGATACTCACCCAGGATCAGAAGCAATGCCGCAAAAATAGTGAACAGCCAGAGACCGCTTATCAGAGCAGCTTCTACTGTAAAACTCCCTTTTAATATCTTCCCGTCCATTCCCATAACATGATCACCGCCATTCCTGCACAAAGGAAGGGTACAAATGCAATGTCCGCTTTCCTCTTCCCTTTGAAAAATAAATATACTGCTCTGAAAAATATGCCGGAAAATGCCACCAGCAGGACTTCCATGATTTTCTCCAGCCCCAAAGATGCTCCTGCTGTCAAGATCAGCCACCCATCCCCATATCCCATCTGTTCTTGTGTAACTTTGGACAGAAGCAGAAAAAACAGCCCTGGCAGTGCTCCACACACACATTTGATCCACATATTATCAAAGCCCTGTTTCCCCAGGGCTGCTTTTCCCACTTCCGTCAGCAGGATCACGCCTCCATAAATCATAATTTTCCACACGGAGATTTTTTTACAGCGCCAATCTTCCACACTGCATAGCAGTATCAGTGGAAAATGAATCCACCAGATCCACATGTTGTTATCCTCCTTTGCATCTTGTGCAAATCCTCATTGTCTCTGTTTCTGATTTCTTAACTGCATGGACATGTCTGGTCAGTCCCTGGCAGGTTCTGCTGCTGTGGTAGCAGTCTCCCGAAGTTGTTATGTAAACTGTTCCATTCACCTTTCCTCCTGAACAGCATTTGCCGCAGGGCTGATACGAATTTCCGTATTCATTGGTTCTTTCCTGAGCATCTAAGGAAGATACTGCCTGAATTTTCAACTGGATATGCGTGCAGTCCCTTGAAGTATGATACACACTTTCCCAGTCTGTCACATAGACAATCTCTTCTGCCGCCCCGTTCCCATATTTTTTCCCATGGTAGCCTGTCCATGCTCTCGCTTGTCCCAGAACTTGAATTTGTACTGGAAAACTGCGGAAAAAAGGAATTGGACACCGGTAAAAGAACACTGCCTTTAAAGACACCATCTCCTCCTCATAATCTGACTCCAACAGGAGCATATCCTTGGGGTCAATGCCTATGAGATCTGCATCCTGCAGTTCTTCTCTTACCTTCTTTGTGCCATAAGCAATGCAGACCGCCTGCGTCACAGCTCCTACAGGTGAATCCCTATCGTCCTCCGCGCAATAAGCATACATGCCCAGTTCCTTTGCCGCTTCACTCAGCGCTGACTGCAGCAGGATCTCTGTCCTGTACAGATCCAGCATACTTACCAGACAGACAATCGCCAGAAAGAAAACAGGCAGGACAACAGCGCTTTCTGCCGTAAGACTTCCTTTCTGCCAAAGAGAGCACTCCTCCTTTCCATAGTTTACGGTTCTTTCTCCTGGAAATGCCATTGCCCTGCCTCCCTTCTCTTTCTCCTGCAATACATTTATGGTTGATCTCCCATATAGCCAGTAAGGAATTACCCATCTTGCTGCTTAAGCTGTATAATGATGGAGCAATCGCAATGCTGCTCCTTTATCATGCTAACTCTTTGTCATGGTATATCCATAAAATCGTTGTGCACTCCATATCTGCTTTTCAGGTCCCTGAAAACGGATTTCCACAGAAAGACCGTCAATACAGGAGTCAAAGGAAAAACTTTCATAACCACTGATGCTTCTGACATCCTGTTCTATCATATCCATACAGCGTACTGTCAGGGTCTGGGGTGATTTTGCCGCCAGCAGCAGCCGCAGATACGCCTGATAATCCAGACCGCTGTCTGTATTCTGCCCTTCCTCCAGACTGCCAGAGAGACGGCTCAGCTGTGTTTTCCAGGAGTAAGCATCTTTCGTCAGCGGCACTTTTCCACCGGACAGAAGTGTTCTGACATCACAGACACTTTCCACATACGCCCAGCCTGCTGCCAGGACTGCCTGCACCAGCTCCATGCCCTGTGGGATAAGCGCTACAATCGAAAGTGCAGCCGCACAGGCTTTCAGTTCTGCCCGTTTCTGAGAATCTGTATACAAAAAAGCCAGATTAGAAACTTCCCGCAGGGCAATCAGCTGGTTGACAGTGCTTTGAAGATTGTCTCTGTCACTGTCTTTTCCTCCCAGAATATATTCCACCTGGTAATCCAGCGCTGTCTCTTCCCTGATCTGTGTAAAGCATCCCAGCTTTTCCAGTATATATTCTGCCAGAAACAGCCGGTCGGAAATGCTTTCCTGGTAACCGGAGCCGGGAATCTCTCCCTGCCCCTGCTGTATCTCTCTGCGGGATAAATAGCCTGTGACATCTCCGGTCTTTTCGGATATCTGAGCATCCGCAGGCACTGCCAGCCCTAAGAATCCATGTTCCTTTATGCTCTTGACAATTTCCAGCGGATTGTTCTTCTCAGATATGCCTTCCATGGGTACTGTCTGACTTAAATCCTCCTCCTGGATTCCCTGCTCCTTGACTGCTTCCTGCTTTTCTATACCGTCTTTCTCCCGGTTGTAGTTCTCCAGCAGTGCCTCCAGCCCCAGGTTTCCCAGATTCTGTTTCATGTACCGGACCATCTGGCTCCTGACGGCTCTGCCGTTTTCCTCCGCCGCTGTGCGGTACCCGTCCAGTGCACATGCCTGGATACGACAGGCAGTCAGACCGGACGCCAAAGCAGGCTCCATATACGCCTCCAGCTGTTCGATCAGCTGTGCCTGGCTGATCCGCTCTGCACCGTATCCTGCATCCAGGAAGAAGAGTCCGTATGTTTCCAAAAGAACCGGGTGATATTCTGAAAACAGGGAATACAGCCCTGTATCCGCTGCATTGACTGCTTTTACTCTTGCTGCAGCTACTCTTGCCGACTGGATGCAGGCAGCAAGCAGACTTAAGATTACCAGCATGAGAAGGCACATCGCCGCTGTCATACTCCCCTTTGCCTTCAACGGCATCACCGCCTTAAATGCTGTTGCTCTGGCTGGTGATTTTTGACAGAATACTTTTTACCAGACTAGTCAGCTGCTCTTTGAAAATAATGACTAAGCCAATGAGAACCACCA
>NHCFC00100__coassemble_1474_pt1 | contig 31094 bp, 29 predicted proteins | sample NHCFC00100__metabat2_low_PE_019 | metagenome-assembled genome bin NHCFC00100
CAGCACGCGTCCGTCCGGGCTGGTGATGCCTTCGATGGAGCAGTAGGAACCGTTGACATTCCATTCTTCGTCCATGGTGATATTGCCGTTTACATCACAGTACTGTGTGGCAACCTGTCCGTTTTCAAAGAGTTTCTTCAGCCATTCGTCATTTGCCACGAAACGTCCCTCGCCGTGGGAAGCCGGGTTGGTGTAAACCTTGCCCAATTCTGCTCCCTGAAGCCACGGGGATTTGTTGGTCACTACTTTGGTGTAGACCATCTTGGAAATATGGCGTCCGATGGTATTGAAGGTCAGTGTGGGGGAATCCTCTGTCTGTCCCACGATCTCGCCGTAAGGAACCAGTCCCAGCTTGATCAGCGCCTGGAATCCGTTGCAGATACCAAGAGCCAGACCGTCTCTCTCATTCAACAGACGCATCACGGCTTCTTTGATCTTGGCATTCTGGAAGGCAGTGGCAAAGAATTTCGCGGAGCCGTCCGGTTCGTCGCCTGCGGAGAATCCGCCCGGGAACATGATCATCTGTGCCTGACCGATCGCCTTCTCAAACACTTCCACTGAATCCCGGATATCTTCTGCATCCAGGTTCTTGAATACTTTGGTGATAACCTTCGCACCTGCGCGCTCAAATGCCTTTGTGCTGTCGTACTCACAGTTGGTACCCGGAAATACAGGGATGAATACGGTAGGCTGGGCAATCTTGTGGGCACAGATGTGCACGTCTTTGGTATCATACACGCCTTTGTCCATACTTTTTGTAGCATCGTCGGTATCGGAACCGGAACGGGTCTTGAACACTTTTTCCAGAGGCGCTTTCCAGGTCTCCAGAGCTTCTGCCATGGTGATGGACATATTCTTGTACTCCAGGGCTGCACGGTCGGTCACTTCACCGATGAGGGTGTAAGTGATGGCAAGCTCGCCCACTTTTCCGTCCGGAACTTCGCAGAGGATATCGCCGAATCCCGGTGAGAACAGGTCTCTCTCATCTACATTGTGCTCGATCTTGACACCCATCTGGTTGCCGAATGCCATCTTGGATACTGCGGCAGCAATACCCTGGCGGTCCAAAGCGTAAGCAGATACGATCCTGCCTGCCTGGATATCTTCATGGAGTTTTCCATACTGTACTTTTAACGCTTCAAAATCCGGCAGGTCATACTCTGCTTTAGGAGCGCGGAACCATACCAGCTTATTTCCGGCTCTCTTCAGTTCCGGTGTGATAATGTCTTTCTGTTTTGCCACATCCACTGCGAAGGAAACCAGAGTAGGCGGCACGTCAATCTCATTAAAGGTACCGGACATGGAGTCCTTTCCGCCGATAGACGGAAGACCAAATCCCAGCTGCGCTGCATAGGCGCCTAAAAGCGCTGCAAAAGGCTGGCTCCAGCGGTGAGGTTCTTCTGTCATTCTTCTGAAATATTCCTGGAAGGTAAAGCGGATCTTGCTGTAATCTCCGCCGGCTGCCACGATCCTTGCCACTGACTCAGTCACTGCGTACACAGCTCCGTGATAGGGGCTCCAGCTGGACAGATAGGGATCAAAACCGTAGCTCATCATGGTGACAGTCTCAGTCTTGCCGTTTAATACAGGAACCTTTGCCACCATGGTCTGGGTCTCAGTCAGCTGGTATTTTCCGCCGTAAGGCATGAATACGCTGCCCGCGCCGATGGAACCGTCGAACATTTCCACCAGACCCTTCTGGGAGCATTCGTTTAAGTCAGATAAGGTATTAAGCCATTTTTCTTTTACATCCGGGATATCCCCTGCGCGGTCAAGGACATTGCCTTCTCTGCCGGGAACTTCTACAAATACGTTTGTCTCCTGGTGAGCGCCGTTGGTATCCAGGAAAGCTCTGGACAGATCTACAATGGTCTTTCCTCTCCAGTTCATCACCAGTCTGGGGCTTTCTGTCACGACTGCCACCGGAACTGCCTCCAGGTTTTCTTCTTTCGCGAAGCCCAGGAAGGTGTCCACATCTTTGGGATCAATAACAACTGCCATACGCTCCTGGGACTCGGAGATAGCGATCTCTGTGCCGTCCAGACCGGCATATTTCTTGGGAACCTTGTCCAGGTCGATCTTCAGACCGGCTGCCAGCTCGCCGATGGCAACGGATACGCCGCCTGCGCCGAAGTCGTTGCATTTCTTGATGATCCTGCTGACTTCTTCTCTGCGGAATAATCTCTGGATCTTTCTCTCTGTAGGCGCGTTTCCTTTCTGTACTTCCGCGCCGCAGGTTTCAATGGATTCCTCTGTGTGTACTTTGGAGGAACCGGTAGCTCCGCCGCAGCCGTCCCTTCCGGTACGTCCGCCCAGCAGGATGATGATATCGCCCGGATCGGATGTTTCACGGATCACAGCTCGTCTTGGAGCAGCGCCCAGAACAGCTCCGATTTCCATACGTTTTGCCACATAGTTAGGATGATAGATTTCTTTTACATAGCCGGTTGCCAGACCGATCTGGTTTCCATAGGAGGAATAACCGGAAGCAGCGCCTCTTACCAGCTTCTTCTGGGGCAGCTTGCCTTTCATGGTTTCTTTTACGGAAACAGTTGGATCTGCAGCGCCGGTGACACGCATTGCCTGATATACATAGGTACGTCCTGACAGCGGGTCGCGGATGGCTCCGCCCAAGCAGGTAGCAGCGCCGCCGAAAGGCTCGATCTCGGTTGGGTGGTTGTGAGTCTCATTTTTAAAGTTGATGAGCCACTCCTCTTCCTTTCCATCTACATCGACAGGCACGACGATGGAGCAGGCATTGATCTCCTCGGACTCCTCCTGATCCTGCAGTTTACCCTCTGCTTTTAATTTCTTCATTGCCATTAAGGCTAAATCCATCAGGCAGACAAATTTATCGTCTCTGTCTTTGTAGATCACCTGGCGGTCTGCCAGATATTTTTCGTAAGTCTTTACCAGAGGCTCTTTGTAATCGCCTTCGCCGAATTCCACGTTCTTCAATTCTGTGGAGAAGGTGGTATGGCGGCAGTGATCGGACCAGTAGGTATCCAGCACACGGATCTCGGTCATGGACGGATCACGTTTTTCTTCGTTTTTATAGTAATTCTGGATATGCAGGAAATCCTTGAAGGTCATCGCCAGGTTCAGGGAATCGTACAGCTCTTTTAACGCGGTCTCTTCCATTTCCACAAATCCGTCGAAGATCTTTACATCCGCCGGTTCATCGAAATTAGTTACCAGGGTCTCTGGTTTTACAGCGTCAGCCTCCCGGGAATCCACCGGGTTGATGCAGTGGTTCTTGATGGCTTCTAATTCTTCCTCTGATACACTGCCTTCGATCACATAAGTGGTGGCAGAGCGGATGATGGGATTCTCATCCTCCTTTAAGAACTGCACGCACTGGACTGCAGAATCTGCTCTCTGGTCAAACTGTCCGGGAAGATACTCTACAGAAAAGATCTTTGCTCCCTCTGCTGTATCAAAAGTTTCTTTAAATAAGATATCTACCGGAGGCTCAGAAAATACACAGGTACATGCTTTTTCAAATACCTCATCGGAAATATTCTCCACATCATAGCGGATCAGGACACGCACACCTGTCACATCCTTGATGCCCAGATAGCTGTCGATCTCATGCTTTAATTCATTTGCCTTTACCGCAAAATCCGGTTTTTTCTCAACATAGACACGCTTTACACTGCTCATGTTGGCTCCTTTCTGCCATTTACTGGCACGGCATTTTCTCTTTCTGTTGGCTTTTGTTTTTGGCAGGGATATCTGCCGATTCTGTTTTCATACATGTTTAGTTTACCACAGGTTTCCTTATAAGTAAAATTAATAGTATTAATATTATCTATTATTATTTCTTCTTAATTCTCTCTTTGCCGTCTAAGCGCCAAAAGCAGAAATGAAAACCAGAAGGCTGGGAAAATTCCCGCAAATTCCGGCAAACTACACAAGCGGTATTCTCTGCGGATTTCCCCTTTCTGCCAAACCTCACGAATTTAAAACTCCTGGTTTTTCGCCCATTGACACCCTTTTCGATTTCTCTTAATATAGGAGGAAATGGGAAGAAATACTTATGCAAATCCCCATTTCTCAGAAAGGATCCGATCTCATATGGACATCAGTTTTGAACTTTACAAGGTTTTTTATTATGTGGCGACCACTCTGAGCTTTTCGGAGGCATCCCGGCAGCTTTTCATCTCCCAGTCTGCGGTCAGCCAGTCTGTCAAATCTCTGGAGCAGAAGCTGGGACATCCCCTTTTTGTGCGCAGTACCAAAAAGGTTTCCCTGACACCGGAAGGCGAATCCCTCCTTCATCATGTGGAGCCTGCGGTGAACCTGCTCTATGAAGGGGAAAATCAGATCCGGAACTCTCCTTCTCTGAAGGCGCCTCTGCGCATCGGAGCCAGCGACACCATCTGCCGGTATTTTCTGGTTCCTTATTTCAAAAGGTTCCACCGGGAATTTCCGGATATCCGCATCCGGGTCATCAATGCCACCTCCGGCGGCTGCGTCTCCCTTCTCAGGAACAATCTGGTGGATTTCATCGTGGCAAACTATCCGAACCCGGAACTGACCCAGAAGGACTCTTTCTTCGTTATCCGGGAATTTCAGGATATCTTCGTCGCCGGAAAGAAATATTTCAATCTGGAGGAGCAGGTCCTCTCCCTTTCCCAGCTGACTTCCTATCCGATTCTCATGCTGGAAAAGGACAGCGCTACCAGCCAGTTCCTCCATCAGCTTTTTACGAAACACGGTCTTTCCCTCTCTCCGGAGGCGGAGCTGTCCAGCAATGACCTGCTGCTGGATCTGGCGCAGATCGGGCTGGGCATTACCGTGGTCCCGGATTACGTGCTGAAACGGCGCAGCAAAGATTTCTACAGTCTGAACATTCGGGAAAACATTCCCAAAAGGCAGCTGGTCCTTGCCTGCAGCCCGCAGATTTCTTCTTCTGCGGCGGCGCAGAACTTCCTGCGCTATTTTCTTCCCCTGGAAGATTTATCTCCTGCCGCTGAACCGAAGAAGCCATCCTAAATAATATCTTTTACCGACAAAGGAGACCTTATCCATGAAACTAACAGCAAAACACACGGTCTACAGCTGCTACCTGGGCTATGTGACCCAGGCGATCGTAAACAACCTGCCGCCCCTTTTGTTTCTCACCTTCCATAAGCAGTTCGGCATTTCCCTGGACCGGATCAGCCTTCTGATCACAGCCAATTTCTGCATACAGATCCTGGTGGATTTTCTCTCACCGGGGATCATCAAAAAAACCGGCTACCGAAAAGCAGCGCTCTGCTCTTTTCTGGTGACTGTCATTGGGCTTACCGGCTTTTATTACCTGCCCTTTCTGCTGGACCCCTATGTGGGAATCCTGATCTGTATGGGATTTAACGCCGTGGGCGGAGGGATTTTGGAAGTCATCGTCAGCCCCATGGTAGAGGCTTGTCCTGGCAAGAACAAAGAGGCGCGTATGAGTTTGCTTCATTCTTTCTATTGCTGGGGACATATGAGCGTGGTTATCTTATCCACAGTCTTCTTCACTTTCATTGGCATTGGGAACTGGCGGCTGCTCCCTGTGCTCTGGGCGCTGGTTCCCGCAGGGACGTTTTTCCTCTTTACCAGGGTTCCTATCTACAGCATCCCTGGAGATGATGAGAAGACCAAGCCATCTGTAAGTGTCTTTCGTCAGAAAGCTTTCTGGCTGATCTTTTTCATTATGATCTGTGCGGGAGCTTCCGAGCAGGCAGTCAGCCAGTGGTCCTCTATGTTCGCCGAGGACGGGCTGAAAGTTTCCAAGACTGTGGGAGATCTTCTGGGTCCCTGTTCCTTTGCCTTTTTCATGGGACTGAGCCGTCTGCTCTATGGACTGAAGGGAGAGAAGCTGAATATCGTCCGCTCCTTAAAGGCAACCAGTGTCCTGTGCGTGGCAGGCTATCTGATCACCTCCCTGTCGCCCCTTCCCCTGCTGTCTTTAGCAGGCTGTGCGGTCTGCGGCTTTTCTGTGGGGCTGATGTGGCCCGGCTCTTTCTCCCTGGGAGCCCTGATGTGCAGAGGCGGCGGTACTTTGATGTACGGTATGTTCGCCCTTGCCGGTGATGTGGGCTGCTCCGCAGGTCCCGGACTGGTTGGGATCCTATCGCAGGTATCAGGAAAAATGACGGTGGGGATCTTTACCGCCCTGGTATTTCCTGTGCTGCTGCTGGTGCTGATCTGCGTGCTGAGACCGGAGGAAAAGAAGCGGAAAGTAACAAATTCGCTTGACAGTTTATCTGCATAGGTATAATATGCAACTATAAAATAGTTGCATAGGAGGGGTGAGAACTTATTTCTGCATAAGCCACATCCTGGTGATGAAATGAGTATAGGAGCAACCAGAAGTTTGCGGGATTTTCTGAAGGAATTAGGTGAGCTGTCATGAAAAATATATGGGAATATAAAGGGTATCATACAAAAGTTGAATTTGATACAGAAAAATTAATTTTATACGGAAAGGTTGAAGGGATTAACGACCTTGTGACTTTTGAATCCTCGACCATAAAAAACGCCAAAAAGGAATTTGAAAACGCGGTTGACGAATACCTTGCGTTTTGCAAAGAAGTAGGGAAATCACCGGAAAAAGAATACAAAGGAAGTTTTAATGTAAGAATATCTCCAAAACTCCATAGAGAACTTGCCGTTCTGGCTTCCATAAATCATGAATCATTAAATCAAACAGTAGAAAAAGCCATCTCCTGTTACGTGAATAATAGTTAAGCACAGACCCGCACAAAAGGACCGGTCCGACATCTGTCTTCACGGCAGTGTTCCCCGGTCCTTTTCTTCTTCTTCAGCTTTTTCCTTATCGTTTCCGCTGTCATCTCCCAGCTTTTCCACACCTTCTCCAAACCAGAAAACAAGAAAGTGTACAAGCAGAAATATCTGCGTCTCTCTGCCGGTACATTTCCTGAAAAATCCCACAGCCCGCCCGCCGTCTCCATGTACCCAGCAGAATATCATAACACTCATGCAAAGTACCAGCACTGTCAGAAAAGAACAGAAAAACGCGGTTCCTATCCTGCCCAGCCTGCTGCGGTTTCTGGTCCTTTTCTGTACGGAACTGCCGATCAGATAAACAAGGACTGCCCAGATCGCCAGCCAAAAGATCAGAACTGTCAGCATTAAAAACAGCACCATGGGAAAGGTGAGCAGCAGAAAACTGCCCACAGCCAAAATCCCCAGATAAATCCAAAAAGGCAGCAATGCCTTGCCCCATGATCTCATACTCTTTCACCGTTCTTTACTGTCCTATCACGGACATTGCATAAAAAATGCCTTCTTTTGCATAATACGTAACCGTTGCCGAAGAACCTGCCGCCAGATCCTGGGGCATCGTGATTTCCGATGTATCCACAGTGATGGTTTCTCCTGCATGCTCTCCCTGGCTGACAGTCAGTGTGACGGCATGTTCCAGGATTTCTCCTATTTCTCCAGAAGATACATAGGTGATGATTTCTTTCTCATCATTGTCTGTTGTAATCTTGTCTGCCCGGTTTTCTGTTCCTTCCACATGATAAGTAATCTCAACGGTAATTCCCGGACGGATGGGATCCTCCCCCGCGCTTTCCACCGGATTTTCTTCCTGGAGGATTTCTGCATCAGCAACCGAAAAATTGACGCTCCGGTCAAGCCCTTCTCCGGGATAATTCCTGGCGCCGGGATTCTCTAAGTCTACGGAGATCACATCCCCTTCCCGCTCCAGCACATACCCCTGCACCGTGTATGACTGGTCCTGGCTGGTTTCTGCAGCTTTTTCCTGAGAATCTTCCGGGATTGTCTGCTGGGAAGCACTTTCTTCCGGACGGTTCTCTGTTGTGTCTGTTTCCTGATTTTCCTGCACTGCCGTTTCTTCCTTCTTCTCACGGTCCTTCGCCGTTTCTGATACACAGCCGCACAGTAACAGGCATATGGTACAGATAGTGGCTGCTGCTAAGAAAAATTTTTTCATCTGCGGCACCTTCCTTTCCTGCTGCTTTTCTCTTTTCATTATAACGGAAAAAAGGGAAAATGGGAACCGCTTCTGCCATTTCCTTTCCACTTTACGCTTCCTCCCCACACCAGAAGCGCTGCGGCTGCCCATAGAAGAGGATATACGAAAACTGGATATTGCTGCCGCACAGAAGACCAGGAAGAAAACAGATAAATATACTTCAGAAAGGGTTCTGCATTGCCTTTCAGAACCTGGATCAGCGGATTGCTGTAGTCCATGCCTGCAATGAGCAAAAGGACTGTCGGAAGTACAAATCCCAGACACGACAAGGCAATAAAAGTGGCTGGCATACGAAACACCTGCGCCAGCAGAAATAAGAATATTCCAATCAGTATTCCCGACAGCAGCCGCTGTACAAAATACAGCGCCAGCATATTTCCTATGGTAAGCCCAGGCAGCGTCCCCTGGAACATTCCCAGAGAGTTGGCAGACCAGGAAAATCCTTCTACCTCTCTGTATTTGACCAAGAGTCCCAGATAAGTTCCTCCCCAGATAAGTGCCGAATACAGAAGGCTCTCTATAACTGCTGTGCCAAGCTTGCACCAGTATATTTTCGCACCATTGACAGTAGGGTGCAGCAAGCTTTTCATTCTGCTTTTTTCTTCAAACTGAAACAGGCTGCTGATAGAAAAAGTCAGGCAGATTACAGCAAGCAGCAGATTCTTCAAATCCTGATCCCTGTCAAAGAAAATGTTGTTCCAAATCCGTTCATTGGCAAAATAAGCCTCTTCCTGACTGCATTCTAAAAGCCGCTTTCCCTGTGTTACTATCTTTTCTGCAGCAGCTGCTTCTTCTGTAGAAGAAAAGCTCCTTTCTTCGAGAAGCGACAGCTGCACGTTTAAGGAATCCCTGTTTTTTCCGATCAGGTCTTTCGCCAACATCTCGTAACAGTATTCCTCTTTTGAGAGATATTCCTCCTCCCCTGCAGTCTCTATACCTGTGTACAGCACATAGACAATTAAAAGTATCAGAATCATCCATACCTTTTGCTTTCCCAGATTTTTATAAAATTCATAAAAGAAGATTCCTTTTTTGCCGCTTTTGCGAAATACATTCCTCTTCACATTCCATGTAAAGACAAACGGCTTAGACCGACAGACAATGATACTGCCTGCGCATAAGAAAACCAACAGCAGCAGCAGAACCAGCGCCGCCCATAAAAGCTGCACCGGACAGGAAAAAAATTTCAAATTCTGATAATTTCCCAGAATCTCCCCTGTATCAAAAAGCCCCACAGGGTTCAAATAGCGGAAAATTTTCGCCGCCGGATCTGCCGGGAGATAGAACCAGCTGAAAAAGCTCACTGCAGCCGCTGCCCCTAGGACTGCCCATGCCGCCTTTGCCCCGTCCATCCGGTAGATGACTGCCTGACAGAGCACAGTGGCTCCGCAGGCAGCGCCTCCTTTCCACAGAAGCGACAGCACCAAATACTTTCCCACAGTACAAGGAAACGGAATATTGCGGAAATCTGCCGCACCGTGAATTTCTGTTCCATAATCAGGCAGCCCCACAAACAGCTCCGTCAGCATCAGATTGCAGCTATACAGGAGCAGTGAAAAGCCCAGCACACATAGGGTCACCGCACCAACCTGCACTGCCCTCAGACGCATTCCCCCAAACAGCGTGGCATTCAAAAGTTTCCTCATGCCGCTCTGCCCCTCCCTGCCGAAAGTCTGAAAAGAAAGCATACAAGCAGCTACCAGCACCAGAAAATCCGTGAGAATAAATTCTTGTACTTTCTTTAGCCCTGCACTTTCTATCGGGTAAACACGGACTTCCTTTAAGTCTGCAAAGTCCCGGCTGGTCTTCAGGATATTTCTTCTGGAAAAACTGCTTTCTCTGGAAAAAATAGGAAAATCCAAAAGCTGTCCTGCACGCTCTTCTATGTCCTCCACAAAAGTATAAAAGTTCAGAACCTCCTGGTACTGATTCCGGAGCGTGCCTAAAACCTCTGCCCGCAGTTCTTCTTGTGGTTCCCAGAAAATCTCTGTCTCCCCTGCCTCCAGCATCTTCTGCACTTTTTCCTCTCTCTGCCTAAACTCCCTCTCAATGGCATCCAGCTCTCTTTGAAGCTCCTCCCTGTCAACAGTCTTTTCCGCAAGCTGTCCGTAAAGCACCTGTTTCTCTTTTTCCGGCATAGCAGGGATCAAATACAGATAATACAAAAGAGCATTGACTGCCAGTATGAACAAGAGCAGCCATTTCATACGTTGGGAAAAGACCTTGCGAAATTCATATCCGATCAGCATAGATTTCCTCCCTTCCCTGCCCTTTCGGAAAAGGTATCCAGGTAGACTTCCTGGAGATTGGGAAACACCTGCTCAAAATACTTTCCGTACTTTCTTTCCAGGTTCTCCCGTTTTCCAATCAGCCGTACTGCGGCTCTTCCTCCGGATAATTCCTGTACATTGCTGACAAGCATATGTTTCTCCAGGTCTTCCAGCTGGCTTCCCTGGATCTCACATACAAATACTTTACCATTTAACTTTTCACACAATTCCGTGGTACTGCCGCTGTTTTGGATTTTCCCCTGTCCCAGAAGCAAGATTTTCTTTGCAATGGAATCTACGTCGGAAACCACATGGGTGGCAAGAAGGATGGTTCTGTCCTCTGACAGTCTGCTGATAAAATTTCTGATCCGGATCCTTTCTTTTGGATCCAGTCCTGCTGTAGGCTCGTCCAAAATTAAAACTCTTGGATTCCCTAGAAGAGCCTGTGCAATCAGAATCCTCTGCTTCATCCCTCCAGAATAAGCAGAAAGCTTCCGTCCCGCTTCTTCTGACAGACCGGCTGCTTCCAGCACCCGCTTTACCTCTGGAACCACCTCTGCTTTGGGGATTCCCTTGAGAGCAGCCATATAGGACAGAAAGTGAAATGCCGTAAACATTTCATACATCCCCTGTACCTGAGGGACATATCCCAAATCTTTATAATATTCTTTTGGTACTTTTCGTATATCCTTGCCGTTATAAAGAACCCGCCCCTTTTCACAGGCAAGGTTTCCCGTCATGATCTGGAGCAAGGTGGATTTTCCTGCGCCATTGGGTCCCAGCAAGCCATAGACGCCGTTTTCAAATTCATAGCTCAACTGGAAAAGCACCTGCTTTTTTCCATAGAATTTATCAATCTTCTCCACTGCCAGCAAGATTTTCACCCCCTCTTCTCAAAGGGGATTTCATGGGCTTCTGCTGTTTCACCGGCAAAGTCCTCCTTATCCACATAATAATATGCATAAGAGCCGTCCCGATTCACTTTCTGTACGAACAGATAACGGTCCGTCCCAGGAAGTACATGATACATTTCTCCAAAGGCTCCGGAGGGAATCTCTGCTGTCAGCTCACCTTCATAATCATAAACACGAAGTTTCTGCTCCTGTGCAGGCAGGGCATTTCCTCCATAGTGGATACTGGTAAAATAAATATAGCGATCATCCACGCCGCTTAAAGTATCCCCTTCCCCCACAGAAAGAAAATCTGCTTCTGTAAGCTTCTGCATCTCCTGGCTTCCTGAAAGACTGCGGTAATAAGTGCTGTTCCATGTTTCCGGTCTGTAGGAGGTATATTCTTTGAATTCATAAAGTGTTCCGTAATCCTGCTGCTCGATCCATACCGATGCCGGCTCATAAAGCTGCCTGCCCTCCCCAGTCTGCAAATTTACAAAAAGATAGACTGACTGCTGTCCTTCCAAAGTCTGCTCTGGGTCGTAGAGATAAAAATAGCAGTTTCCCCCATAACATTTCATTCGGTTCAGGGTCCGATTCGGGTACTCTGAAGTTTCATAGATGGTTGTTGCTTTTTCCGGTTCTTCCACGGGAAAGGTTGTGATCGAGTGCTTCACGCCTTCTGTGGTCAGCTGTTCCTCTGCCACACACGCCAGATCTCCATAAATACAAAAGCCCCTGACAAATTGTTTTGGCTCATACCAGACCGTCTTGTCTGTACCGTCAGTGGAAACACGATAAAGGATATCCTTGCTCCCTGCAGATGTAGTATAATCCTCCATCATAATATACAGATAGCCGTTGTAATAGTCCAGATTTGCCCCGGCATCTGTCAGATAGGCATTGCATTCCAGGTATTCCATATGGTTCTGCACATCTGTATCGTTATGGGCACACTCCAACTCATTGCATACAATCGTGCTCTTCTTAAAATCCGGAGTAATGTAATAAAGGAAATACCCTGTCGCCGCTGACCCGTTTACGGCAAAATAGCCTTCTGGTGCCGCGGTCATATAGGGACCGTCGTAAGTGATAAAATCATCCAGTCTGCTTTCTGGTACAGCACTCTCTGGGCGGACTGTTGTTTTTTCACTGGCGCAGGATGTCATGGCTGCCAGCAAGATTATAAAAAAAGCAGTGTATTTTCTTTTCATGCTCTTCCCCCTCACTTTAATAAAGGACAGTTTTAAAAACCGTCCTGTCCTGTTTCACCACCTGAACTTTAGTTCCGATCACTGGTTCCATTTCTAAATGTATAAAAGAACCCATCCTAGTAAACGTCTGCCTTATGCTGTGTCCTAATATGACAATGTACCAGCTTACAATGGATAAACAAAAGCAGTGACTGTAATTATTGAAGTTATACAAGAAGCTTAAGATAATTTTATTATCCTCATTTTCCTCTCAATATCAATCCTTTTTGCGTCAAACAACCGATAAGCAGTGATTTTGGTCGATAGGAACTTTTGCAATTTTTTCTCCTATATGCTATCATACAAAAAATAATTCTATTGTTCAAAGGGGGGAACGGACAATGCGGATTCTGATTTGTGATGATGATCCTTTATATATAGAAGAATTGAAAAAATATATTCAATACTATTTTTCATCATGCCATTTGAAACTTCCCGATTTAGCTTCTTTCTCCAACGGTAAATCCTTATTAGAAGATCAAGGTGAAAAAGATATCGTCTTTCTGGATATTGAAATGCCCGGCATGAATGGAATCTATGTAGGCAGGGAGTTAAAAAAAGAAAATAAACATGTAATCATCTTTGTTGTAACCGCTTACTCAGAATATCTGGATGAAGCCATGCGTTTTCATGTATTTCGCTATCTTTCCAAACCGCTGGACCGGCAGCGCTTTTTACGGAATATGAAGGATGCTCTGGCTTACTATCATTCTGTGTCTGTAAAAATCCCCATAGAAACCAAAGACGGGGTTTATACGCTGCCTTCCTCCTATATAGTGGCAGTGGAAGCTCAGAGACGGAAGGTCTTTGTCTATACCGTCCGCCAGACTTATCAGTCTATACATAACATGGATTACTGGATGGCGCAGCTTCCAGAAAACAACTTTTTTCGGACGCACCGCAGCTACATCGTTAATTTTGAACACGTATCCGATTTTGACCATACCACTGTCCACTTGTTAAATGGACAGAGGGCAGCTTATTTAACCCGAAGAAAATACACTTCTTTTAAAGATGCGTATCTTCTATATCTTGAAAATACGAGGTAACTGACATGGAACAAACGATTTTGCTTTTTCTTACCTTTTCAATCGAGGCTTTTATTTTATGGAAATATACCTCTTCCCTTTTTACGCCTTCTCACTCCCGTAAAATAAGACTGGCTCTCCTTTGTGTTTTCTATGCTGCTCTGTTTTGCCTGTCCTTCTGCAGCCTTCCATGGCTGAATGTGACTGCCTATTTTCTGGCAAATGGTATTTTTATCTATACCCAGTTCCAAACGAATTTCCGTACAGCTTTTTTCTATTCTGCTGTGCTGGTTACGATTATGGGAGGATCCGAATTTCTTTGTTGGGGAGGTTTCGCTGAATTTTTACCTCACTTTGAGTTCTGGCTGATTCCGCTGCACAGGCTTATCTTTCTTACTATTTTCAGTAAGATTTTATTTTACATCATCGTTTGCCTGCTCATCCGGTTTATAAAAAGAAAATATAAAAAACAGACACCTGCCAATTATTCTGTAGCTTTCTTGTGTGTGATCCCTTTTACCTCTGTGTTCATCCTGATCACCTTTGTCGTCTTCAGTACGTTTTTCTCCTTTCCGTCTCTTCTCTCTTTCATGGTCTCAGCCAGCACCGTTGGTCTTCTCCTGACGAATCTGCTGGTTTTCGGAACTCACTTTTACACACAGAAAAAAGCCAAAGAATTTTTGGATATGCAGTTATTGCTCCAAAGGGAGCAAAGTTTTACAGAATACTATGAGATGCTTCTTGATCAAAAAGAAAATCAGAGTATCTTGCTTCATGACCTAAAAAAGCATCTGCAGTCCATTGCTCTGCTGAATCATCAGCATGAACATGAGAAAATTGATACTTATATCCAGAACCTGCTGAATTCCACAGAGTTAAACGGGCGTGTACATTTTTGTGAGCATGAACTGCTGAATGCTATCCTCTGCCGCTATCAAAAGCAATGTCAGGACAAGGGAATTGATTTTCATACAGATATCCGAAGAGATACTGTAGAACGGATTTCTCATCTCGATATGACATCTTTATTCTGCAATCTGCTGGACAATGCCGTGGAAGCGGCAGAAGCTGCCGGGGATCCCCATGCTTTTATCGAGCTTTCCGTACGGAAAAAAGAGGACACTCCTTTTGTAGTGATAATTCTTCAGAACTCCTGCAGTACGCCCCCTGCAACTGACCGAAATGGCTTTCCTGTCTCACGTAAATCAGATACTACCAGACATGGTTTCGGAATGAAAAGTATTCAAAAGACAGCCCGCCAGTATCATGGTGAGCTGCGCATGTATTTTGACGATGTCTCCCACACGTTCCACACCATTCTGACTTTAAAAATCTCTGCCTCATAGTCAAAACAGTATCGCTGCCAATCCATAATTGCATCCATCTTTCCAGTACTGTTCTGGCAGAAATTCACCTCTGGCAGGCATCTGGGGCTAAAAGCCAAACTGGGACAGGAAGCCAGCTTACTTGCAGCTCCCTGTCCCATCGAATCCTGCCTCAATATTTCACACCTTTCCAATACACCGGCGTGGTGACTTCCGCGATGTCAGGCAGGTTCACATCCCGCAGCGCCCATTTTTTGAACTCTTCAAACCCGGTACGGTCTACAATATAACCGATATGTTCCTTGCCTCCGGGTGCGTTGGGATCTATATATTCCTTTACATAATCATACGTATTAAGAATGATTTTGATAATGCTGTCCTTATCTGCCCACTTAATGAAATCCTCACCCATACGGGGATTCTTCTTCCCGGTCCTTCCCAAAAGGGTCAGACGATAGTATTTCTTCTGACTGCGGGTCCATGCTGCATTGGGACAGTTTATGACACATTCTCCGCAGCCAATGCACCGCCGTTCGTCTCGCTGCGGACGGTAATTAACCGTTTTCAATGCTTCAACTGATTTCGTTTTGCATGCTTTTACGCAGGCGCCGCAGCTAACACAGCGATCCGGCTCAAACTGCGGAAGGGTCATGCCCATAATGCCGAAATCATGCATGCGCACCTTTGCACAGTCATTAGGACAGCCTGTCAGTGCGATCTTAAAATGCAGGTCATTTGGAAAAACAGCTTTTTCAATTCTCTTTGCAAAGGCAGTGGTATCGTAGCAGGCAAAGGGACATACCCGGTTTCCGATGCAGGCAGTAATATTTCTTGTGCCGGAAGCAGGATAACCGGCTCCTGTCTCATCCTGGTTGATCTCCATTCCGTCAATGAGATCCTGCAGCGCTTTGTTGACCTCTGGTATTTTTTCAAAGGGGATCCCGGGAATCTCAAATCCCTGCCTGCTGGTAATATGTACTGTACCGTTGCCGAAGGTTTCTGCAATCTGCTGGATCTTTCCCAGATATTTGGCATCCAGATGTCCTCCGGGCACACGGATACGGGAAGCTGTCAGTCCCCGCTCTTTTGTAATACGGAACGCATTTTTCTTTAATCCTTTTGTATTGATATCCATATTCACCCTCCCTTAATCCACCAGGAACTTTCCTTTTGTATAGTTAAATACAGGACCATCCAGACAGACATAGGTATCTCCGATCTTACAATGTCCGCATTTTCCCAGACCGCAGCACATCTTCCGTTCCTGTGAGATCCAGATATTTTCTTCGGGCAGCCCGATGGCAAGAAGCCCCTGCACGGAAAAGCGCATCATAGCCGGAGGCCCCACCACGATTGCCGCAGTATTTTTTACATCTCCAAGGGGAATGTCCGGTATGTATTTGGTAACCAGCCCGATCTGGCAGGCTGTATCCTCTTCCGCACAGTCGACTGTGAGGATCACATCCATGGATTCTTCCCACCGCTTTAAATCCTGGCGAAAAAGGATATCATGGGGCGTCTTGAAACCAGAGATCAGCGTCATACGCCCTCTCTCCTGAGGATGCTCAGAGAAGTAGTCCACCACTGCCCGAACCGGTGAAAGCCCGGTACCTCCGGCAATGACAATCAGGTCTTTCCCCTGATAATCGGAAAGTTCAAAGCCATTTCCATAGGGTCCCCTGAGCAGCAGAAGATCCCCTGCATACCGTTCAAAAACCTCGTTGGTAACCTTCCCTACCCGGCGGATGGTCAGGTCAATGAAGTTCTCTCCGATACCGCTGACCGATATGGGAGCTTCTCCGTACTTAGGGATAGAAACCTCGAAAAACTGTCCCGGCTTTACCTCTCCCTGGTATTCCATACGGAAGGTGTACTCAATTTCCGTGTGCCGGATCACCTCCAGGATCCTGGAAGGAAATGGAATATAATCGTTTCTGATCATTTTTGCTTCACCTCCGTCATAGCCTCTTCCAGCTGATTTACACAATTAGAAAAAGAAATATATTCCGGACAGATATCATCACAGCGGCCGCATCCTACACACATGTGATAGCCGTTTCGCTGTTTATAATCCAGAACCTTATGCAATACTTTAAATCTCATCCGCTGTCCGTTTTTCTGCCGGTAGCTGCCGCCTCCTGCCACGTCGGTAAAGCCGTCCACCATACAGGATGCCCATACCCTGCGGCGTTCTCCCACTTTTCCATTTTCACTGTAGAAAAGGTCCTGCATGGTAAAGCAGGTGCAGGTCGGACAGACAAAGTTGCAGCGGCCGCAATGAATGCAGCGGGAATCATACTGGTCCCAGAGCCTGCTGTCTGCCGCCTCTGCGGTCAATGTTTCTGGAATCGTAACCTTGACAGCGTTCTCTGTGACGTATTGCGGGACTACCTCCTGACTGGCACAGCCTGCTTCTGCCAACTGCCGGTTCCATTGAGGATCTCTGCAGTCTGCCAGATAGGTTCCGTCTGCCTGCCGGTCTATACTCAGATCATAATTCGTGCTTTGATTGGTTCCCATGCTGACACAGAAACAATTTTCAAAAGAATGGTCGCAGCCCATGAGAACAATCTTAATATTTTCTCTCAAGCGGCTGTAATAGTAATCCGCCGGACCATTCTGCAGATACATGTCATCCAGCCGTTTCAGTCCATGAAGGTCGCAGCTGCGCAAAAAGAGGACTGCGCCTTTGCGGGGACCGTCTGCCTCCTTTGTCTCACCTTCTGTAAAATAGAATAGCGTCTGGGAAACAGGCGTAAGAATTTCTTTGAAGGAATACTGGGATTTCCTGTCAAATACGATTTCATTTATCTGGCTGATCTCTCCGTACCGGATACAGTCCGTATCAGAGAAACGCCCGCCGCCTTTGTATACTTTTGGCGCGTAAATATGATATTGCTTCTGCCATTCCTTTAGTATGGCATTGAATTGTGCTTCCTGGATACAAAAACCCATCTCAAACCCTCCTACTGTTCGTTTTCTGCTTCAGATAGCTTTATTTTAGCAAAAGGGAAGAGCAGTTATGTTGCCTGTGCAACATCGCTGCTCTTAAAACAACTGAAATGTATTTTTCTGGTAGTCAATAAGCCCCTCCCGCTTCATGGAAGAAAGCTCCCGGGTCAACGCGCTGCGGTCTGCGCACAAATAGTCAGCCAGCTCCATCCTTCCCAACGTGATCGTAAAGCTGCTGCTTCCCTGTTCCTTCGCCTGCTGCCGCAGATATACCATAATTTTTTCCCGAAGTGTTTTTTGGGAGATGATCTCAATCTTATTCATCAGTTTCACATTTTTATCTCCGATCATCCGGACCATATTTTCAATCAGCCTGTGGTGAAATCTGCAGGTCATCTTACAGGCATGAATCACTTTATAAAACGGCAGAAACAGCACTGTGCAGGGAACTGCCGCAAAAAAGCTGACCCGGGCATCCAAATGGCTGCCGCAGGAGAAAGACTCCCCAAAAAGCTCGCCCCTGTCCATGGAAAGAAGGAAGGTCTGATTCCCTTCCTCATCTTCTTTGACCATATGAACCGTACCGGAGAGGATCACGCCCACACTGCGCACCTCATGTCCTTCTAAAAAGATAATTTCCCCTTTGTGATAGGTCTTTTGGAAGCTTCCCAGACATTGGAGCATAACAGGAAGGTCTTCCCTGCGGATTCCCGCAAACAGGGGCAGCATGGTTTGCTGGCAAATCTCAGATTCCATTTCGTTCCTCCTTATTCCTATAATTTTTTTGCAGGATCCGATCTGTCTCTTCTGACCGTTGTCTAAGAAAAGAAAATCCCGCAAAGCAGCATACACACCGGCTGATGGATCAGATACACCCAGATTGCTTTCCTCCCCAGTCCAGACAGCACAGGCACTTTGTACTGCGCAATTCTCTTCCACCAGGATTTTTCCATCAGAATCTTACTTAAAAAGAATCCGCACAAATACAGAAAGATCCAGGGCAAAACAGGAAAATAATCACTGGAACGAAAATCAGGAAAGGGGAAACCAAAAGGAGTCAGGATTGCGATACCATATAGAAAATCCGGAACTTCCGCAATTACATGCTCTCCCAGCCCAATGGTACCATACTGTATCCTCCTGCACAGGAGAAACAGCAGAAAGCTGACCGCCGTCCCCAGAACCGGCGGAATCTTTTCGATTCCTTTCTCGCACAAAGCCAGCAGCAGGATTGCGCAGCCGATAAAATTTAAGATCCCGAACCAAACTGCCTCTTCCGGTGTGGCAAGAAAAGTAACCAGCGTAATCACAAATCCCCAGAGGTTCAAAGCGCAGCCTCGCTTCACATTCCCCGCCTTTCCCCATCTCCAGACAAAGCCGGAGATCAAAATAAAGGTCCAGCAAATGGTCTGCTGCCAGAATCGCACAGCCGGCTGTCCATACCAATTCGGATCCCTGCCGTAGATCATGAAAACATCGTATAAAAAATGAAAGACCACCATGTTTACAACGGCAAATCCCCGGATGCCGTCAAGAAGATAATACCTTTTCGCTGTACCTGGCATTGAAGCCTCCTCCTTTCGCATAGACGCCCCTAATCGCTGCGTCCCGTTTTAGTTCTGAAAAAAAGAATGGGCTCCGGCAAATTGTCTCACCCTCACCCATTCTGACTTTTCCTTTCAGACTGTCTGCCCTATATCCCTGCTCCGGCAGCTTTCGGCTGCCCCGGCTTTTACACTTCCCCGATGGCTTCCACTTCGCACAGCACGTTTTTAGGCAGAGTCTTTACCGCTACACAGGAGCGCGCCGGCTTTCCTGTAAAATATTTTCCGTACACTTCATTAAAAGCGCCGAAATCATTCATATCTGCCAGAAAGCAGGTGGTCTTTACTGTTTTTTCATAGCTGCTTCCCGCTGCTTTTAAAACTTCACCCAGGTTTTTCATTACCTGCTCTGCCTGCTCTTCAATGGTCTTTGCCTCGATCTCTCCGGTAGCCGGATTGATGGGGATCTGTCCGGATGTGAAAACCAGACCGTTTACGGTCATCGCCTGGGAATAGGGACCGATGGCTGACGGAGCTTTTTCTGTACTGATCACTTTCATAATGTAATTCCTCCATTTTTATACTTTCATGGTCATAGGCAGCTCACCAGATAGACTGCCTGCCATTTTCTACCATTATATATCATTTCCTGTGCCTTCTTCAAGGCAGGATTTTTCCTGCCAGAACCGGCGGATCCGCTCCCCCGCCTGCTTCACTGTGCAGACCTGGCATCCGCTCCACTCCGGAGGGAAAAGACTGCGGTAAGCACTTTGCAGAAAGCGTTCGTCCAAAAGCAGCACCACGCCCCGGTCTTCCTTGGTCCGGATGACCCGCCCTGCTGCCTGAAGCACTTTATTCATCCCCGGATAACGGTAGGCATAGTCAAATCCCTGATGACCTTTTTGGTCATAATACGCCTTTAAGATCTCACGCTCACAGCCCACCTGGGGAAGCCCGGTCCCCACAATGGCAGCCCCGATGAGACGGTTTCCCACCAGGTCGATGCCTTCGGAAAAAATACCGCCCATGACGCAGAATCCCACCAGGACCCCCTCATGGTCCTCCTCAAACCGTTCCAGGAACGCTTCCCGGTCCTGTTCGGACATGCCGGACTGCTGGTACAGGCATTCTGCCTTTTTTCCGGATGCCTGTAAAAGCGCTTCAAACTCCCCGCAGACATCCTCCAGCATCCGGTAGGACGGGAAAAACACCAGATAATTTCCGTCCTTTCCCGTGACCATTGCCAGCAGATACTGCGCCATACGCTGGTATTCGGAAGTCTCCCTTCTGGTGTATTTACTGCTGACATCCGCCCCGATCAGCAGCTGCAGATGGTCCCTGGGAAAGGGCGACGCGGCGCAGATGGCATAGTCGTCCTCCCTGGTGCTGAACAGGGAGCGGTAATATGCCAGAGGCAGAAAGGTTCCGGAGAAGAACACGGCTGCCCTGCCTTTATTGAGACACTCCTGGAGGTTCTTTCTGGGATTGACACAGTACAGGGTCAGCAGGAACCGTCCTTCCTCCCCGTAATGGGTATAGATCACATAATTGTCGTCACACAGATCATACATATTCAGGAAATGGCGGAGCTCAAAGGAGAATTCCAGTACAGCCTTCTGGACCTTTTCCTCATGCTCCTTTTCCAGGAAATCCTCCATCTCACTGAGCAGATTCATCAGCTGCAGGGAGAGTCCTCCAATGTTTTCCAGGACCTGGTACTCCTGGCATTCCCTTTTATATTCCAGCAGCAGTTTATTGCAGCGGTTCAGCTGCTTATACAGTCTGGCGCTGTGTCCTTTCACCAGCCGCCCGGTCTCCAGAAAGTCCTCCTTGCATAAAACTGCGCTGTACATCTTCCTGCCCCGGTCCACCAGATTGTGGGCCTCATCGATCAGAAAGATATAATCGCCCTTCACGCCGTCGCCGAAAAAACGCTTCAGGTGGACTCTGGGATCAAAGGCATAATTATAATCACAGATCACCGCGTCCGTCCAGGTGGCAGTATCCAGACACATTTCGTAAGGGCATACCTGGTATTTTTCTGCCTGCTCCAAAAGAGTCTCCCGCAGATAAGTATCCTTCTCATGAAGCAGTTCAAAGACTGCGTCATTGACCCGGTCAAAATGGCCTTTGGCATAAGGGCATTTCTCCGGATTGCAGTCCGTCTCCTCACACAGACAGAGCTTTTCCTTGGCAGTAATGCTCAGGGTCTTATAGGACAGTCCCCTCTCCTTTAAGATCTGAAAGGCTTCCTCTGCCACTGTCCTGGTAATGGTCTTTGCCGTCAGGTAAAAGATCTTGTCTCCTTTCCCCTCTCCCACAGCCCGGACAGCCGGGAACAGGGCTGCCATGGTCTTGCCGATGCCGGTAGGCGCCTGGATGAAAAGCTGTTTGCCAGTGGAAATGGTATGATAGACTCCGCTGACCAGCTCTCTCTGCCCCTCCCGGTATGGAAAAGGAAATTCCAGGTCTTTCATGGATTCCCGTCTCAGGATCCTGCGCCGGTATAAAAACTCTGCCCATTTATAATACTCTGCCATCAGATCCCCAAACCATTTCCCCAGCCAGGACAGGGAAAAGGTTTCGGTAAATCTTTTGATCTCTTCCGTCTCCAGATTGCAGTAGGTCATCTGCACCTCGATCTCATCCAGCCTTTTTTCGCTGCCGTAAAACCAGGCATAACACATCGCCTGGGCTTTGTGGACCTGGATGGGCTCCTCCAGCTTGTTCAGATCCATATAAACGCCCTTGATCTCATCAATAGCAGTCCTGTCCCCATCCTCGATGATCCCGTCTGCCCGTCCCTCCACACGGATCAGGAACTCATCAAACTCCTCCTCCCGGCACAAAGTCACCTCTGCCCGGTAAGAGGAAGGCATCTGCTTTTGGATCTTTCGGTGTATCCTGCTGCCTTTCTGCATGGCTTCCCGGTCCGCCGCGCTGCTCCTGCGGTTGTCCAAATCTCCGCTGCGCAGTATGAATTCTACAAGATTGCGGACCGAAATCTTGATCACTTCTTTTTTCTCTGTATCCATGTCAGTTATTGTAACATACTTGCGGACAGTAAAAAAGTCCCCGTTCTGTTTCAAACGGAGACTTCTTTGTCTTTTCCTCAGTTACGCAACTGCATATTTGTTCAGAAATTTATTAAATCTTTCATCCTGTCCGTTGCATCTGACGGTCAGGACTCTTGTTAAATCCATGCTTAATACTCCTAATATTGATTTCGCGTCAATAACTACTCTGTTGTAAAAAACGTCAATATCGAAGTCGCACTTACTAGCCTCATGAACAAACTCTTTTACATCTTCCTTTGCAGTTAACTTAATCTGGCGCTCTACCATAATAATCAATCCTTTCTATTCTAAGAGCAAATCAGATAGAAATTTTCCTTCTGCAGTTCCTCCTGCATTGATGCTATTATGGCACTGGTACTACCATTTGTCAACATTTTCCAGAACCAGACATTTCCCTGAAAAAATACTGATTTTTGTTGCAACCAGATAAACTTTTTCTGTTTTTTTCCTTTTTTTCATTTATATTTAACATGATTTTTTACAGAAAAAGAAACGGATGACTGAGCTTCTGCCCGCCAGCCGTTTCTTTTTCTTATTTTTTTGGATAAATTTTCCAGATTGTCTCTATACTTGAGGGAGATATTCTCCTGCTCCGGACAGATAGGTATTGAGCACACCGGCGAAAGTACCGGCATCCACTGCTGCTGCCATATCCGGATCCACAGGCATTTTGCCGATCACCGGCACATGGACTTCGTCCGCTGCCGCCTGGATCTTGCTTTCACCGAAAATGTAGATCTCTTTGCCGCAGTCTGGACATTTCACATAGCTGTAGTTCTCTACCAGCCCGAGAACCGGCACCTGCATCATCTCTGCCATATGATAAGCCTTTCTGACGATCATCTGCACCAGATCCTGCGGAGAGGATACGATCACGATCCCGTCAATGGGAAGAGACTGGAAGACAGTCAGGGGTACATCTCCGGTTCCCGGAGGCATATCCACAAAGAGATAGTCCAGGTCTCCCCAGACCACATCGGTCCAGAACTGTTTTACCATGTTGGCAAGGATAGGACCTCTCCAGATGACCGGAGCGTCCTCCTGGGGAAGCAGCAGGTTTACGGACATGACCTTAATCTCATTGGCTGTCACCATGGGATAGATGCCCTTGTCGTCTGCCACTGCGGAGCCTTTTAATCCGTACATCTTGGGTATGGAAGGTCCTGTGATATCCGCATCCATGATACCTACCCGATATCCCTGGAAAGCCATCTCATTTGCCAGGGAAGCAGTCACAAAGGACTTGCCCACTCCGCCTTTTCCGCTGACTACACCGATGACTTTGGTGATCTTGGAATGTGCGTTTAACTGTTCTTTGGGGATCCCGCCGCCTTTTGCATGGCTGCATCCCGCGCAGCTTTCTTTATCACAGCTTTTGCTGTCGCACTGTTTTTGTTCTTCACTCATAATTCTTGTTCCTTTCTGCCTGACTGTATCTTTTTATTTCATAAAACGGTCAATGGCTTTGCTTAATTCTTCCAGAGCCTCATGGTCTCCGCTCTCCACAGCGTCTACGATGCAGTGCTCTATATGATCCTGAAGAATCACTTTTCCTGTATTATTGATGGCTGCTTTTACGGCTGACAGCTGGATCAGCACTTCACTGCAGTCACGTCCATCCTCTACCATGCGCCGGATGGACTCCAGGTGTCCGATTGCACGGGAAAGACGGTTGAGAACAGCTTTTGTATGAGTGTGTGTATGGGTGTGGCTGTGGGAATGGGTGACGACTGTTCCATCCTCCAGCGTATGACTGTGAACCTCATGTTCCTTTTCCATTCTGCATTCCTCCTTTCGTGCACTTCTATCATTATAACAAACCTGGCAGAAAAAGCAATGTCCGGGTCCCTAAAATTCCGAAAAAGTATACCTCTGATGGATGGACGCAGTCATAATGTCGAAGACCACGCTGCCGTCCTCTTTGTCGGTCCGTTCGATCTTCAGGCTGGATTCCTTTTTGAATTTCTCTCTTACATAGGCTTCCAGATCTGCATCCTCCGGCAGGCGGATCTCTTCGATAAAAATATCCCGCATCTGATTGCCCGGGCATAAATTGAACATTTCTCTTATGACTTCATAGTCTTTCACGGTTTCACCTCCCTGCTTTCTTTTGTAATAGTATTATTCTACCATAAATTTTATTTTTTTCTCCATTTTTCCTGCTTTCGACAAAAATTTTAAAAAAACAAATTGCCAACCATGAAATTCTATCGTATTATGATAGTTATTACATCTGCCCCATACGGCAGAAAAGACAAACGACTGGTTCAATCAGTATACAGGGAGGAAGCAAGCATATGCAGCTTTTAAAAGAAAGAATTTTAAAAGACGGAATCGTAAAACCGGGAAATGTGTTAAAGGTGGACAGTTTCTTAAACCATCAGATGGACATTGACCTGATCAATGAAATCGGAAAAGAGTTCAAACGTATCTACCAGGATGCGCCTATCACCAAGATCCTTACCATAGAGGCGTCCGGCATCGGCATCGCCTGTATTGCCGCCCAGTATTTCCACGTGCCTGTGGTCTTTGCAAAAAAGGCGCAAAGCATCAATCTGGACGGAGAAATGTACTGCACCAAGGTAGAATCCTTTACTCACAAAAAGGTGTATGACGTGATCCTTTCCAAAAAGTTTTTAAATGCAGACGACCATGTTCTGATCATTGATGATTTTCTTGCAAACGGCTGTGCCCTTCTGGGACTGATCGAAATCGTGAAAAGCTCCGGCGCTGTTCTGGAAGGTGCCGGGATCGTCATTGAGAAAGGCTTCCAGAGCGGCGGCGACAAGCTCCGCAGCCAGGGCATCCGGGTAGAATCCCTGGCGATCATCGACTCTATGACAGACCAGTCTCTGACTTTCCGGGAATAACTTTCTTCTTATGTTCCTTTTTTGACTGGTATGGCTGATTTTCTCAAAAGTGGCTCTTTTGTCTATACCAACAATCCTTTATGATAAGTGCTGACAGAGAAAAGACGCTTTATAGAAAATCCGTCCGGAATTTTTTGCCGGATAAAAACATACCACTCACCAAAGGAGGAGATTTTACTATGAACAGCAACACAAAGAAATGGATCCTGGCAGCACTTTTTGCCGCCCTGTCCTGCGCAGCTACCATGTCTATACGCATCCCTACCCCCGGAACCGGCGGCTACATCCATCCTGGAGACGCCATCGTGATACTTTCCGGCGTCATTTTAGGTCCGGTGTGGGGCTTTCTTGCCGCAGGCATTGGTTCCTGCCTGTCAGACCTGCTGGGCGGATATTTTGTCTATGTGCCCATTACCTTTCTCATCAAAGGACTGGTTGCCCTGTGCGCAGGCATCCTTTACCGCAGGATCGCACAGCCCGGCTGTTCCCGCCAGAGAAACGCCATGGCAGTGGCAGCCGGCGGTATCGCGGATATCGTGCTGGTAGCCGGAGGCTATTTCCTGTTTGAATTCATCCTTTACGGAGCCGGAGCAGCGGCAAGCATCCCAGCCAACCTGATCCAGGGCGTCAGCGGACTGATCCTGTCTCTGCTTCTGTATCCTGTCCTGGCATGTGTGCCGGATGTCAAGAGACTGCTGGCAGCCAACCACTGATCACCAAAGGCTGTGTGCCCCAAACGAAGAAGCAATGTAAAAAAGAGACTTTCCTGTTTTGATTTAGGACTTTGAAAAGCCCGAATCTCATAGGAAGGTCTCTTTTTTTGAATATCCGGGGCAAAAATCAGATTAACCTGACAATCACTTTTCCGATTTTCCCGGCTATGTTTCTCTATTCTTCTCTTTGTCCGGTCTGGCTGTTTTCTTTCTGGTCTTTGATCATCTGGTAATAAGGGAGCTCCTCATATCCCAGTCTTTCATACAAAGCGATGGCTCTCTCATTGCTTCTGGCAGCTTCCAGGCGGAACCGCTTCGCCTGGGAATAGGTATCCTCTATCCACGCAAACACCTGACTGCCATAACCTTTTCCCCGCGCCTGTTCTTTGAAATAAAGCTCCTCGATCCACACGGTCAGCCCTCCTGCCTCTGCGCTCCAGGTAAAGGCGAGAAGTACATAGCCTACGGTTCCTGTCTCATCTTCTATGAGAAAAAGTCCCGCACGTTCTTTACTCCTGAAAACCTCCTGAAAAGTATCGGTAAAATTTTTCGTTGAAATCTCATGCATACAGGCAGGGCTGCTGTAAAGTGCTGAAGCCATAGCTACATATTCCTGCAGGTCCTCTTTGCCTATCTCTCTGATTGTCAGCATAGTTCCTCCCAGTTTTTGTTCTGTTGATTTTTGTTTTCTTCTTTTTTCTGTTCCGGCTTTGTCTGGGGATGCCCTCCCGCCATGTTCTTCACCTTCCGGTTGTCCAGAAAGGAGGCGCGCATAATGGCATCTGAGCCGAATTTTTTCCTGATCTCATCCACTGCGTGATCCAACTTTTCCATTTTTTCATAATCTGTGTGGTCAAACAAGCTCATCTGCCTGCCTTTTTCCTCCCTTGAAACCTTGCTGGTATATACGCCTAAAAGCCGGATGGGAGATTCATCCCACAGCTCATCAAAAAGCCTGCAGACGGTATGATAAATTTCTCCGGTAATGTTGGTAGGTGCCGGCATCACCTGCTGATGGGATACGGTCTTCAGCTCAAAATTTTTGATCGCCACAGAGACCACCTCTGCCCGCTGTCCGTCCTTCCTCAGTCTGGAAGCCACGGTCTCGCAAAGGGACAGCAGCACCATTTTGGCAGTATCCTCATCTGTCACATCAAAGGCGATGGTGGTGCTGTTGCCATATCCTTTGTTACCCTCAGGAACAGATTCTACCAAAGAAGAATCCTGTCCATTGGCAAATTTCCAGATGGCTTCCCCGTGTTTTTTCAGATGATGCTTCAGAATCTCCACGTCCGTCTTTGCCAGGTCCCCGATGGTGTAGATGCCCAGCTTTCTCAGTTCCTTCTCTGTGGATTTCCCTACAAAAAGCATTTCCGATACCGGCAGGCACCACATCTTCTCCGGGATCTCACTGGGAAATAAGGTATGGACACGATCCGGCTTCTCAAAGTCTGACGCCATTTTTGCCAGATATTTGTTGCTGGAGATTCCAATGTTGACAGTAAATCCCAGTTCCCGGCTGATGCGGTTTTTCAGCTTATGGGCAAAGGCACAGGGATCGCCTGTCAGCTTCTCCATACCGCTCATGTCCATAAACGCCTCGTCAATGCTGTACTGCTCCACATCCGGCGTATACTCTCTGAGCAGTTCTATAAACTTCTTTGAGTATTCCTTGTACATGCCGTGGTGCGCCGGTACGACGGTAAGCCCCGGACATTTTTTCAGCGCGTCGGTCAGGGGCTCCCCGGTCTTTACGCCGTACGCCTTGGCAGAAATGGATTTCGCCAGGATAATGCCTCTGCGCTTGGACTTATCGCCTCCTACCGCGCAGGGAATCTCTCTTAAATCCACCGTGCCTCCCTGCTCCTTTAAGCGGTAGACCGCCTCCCAGGACAAGAAGGCACTGTTTACATCAATATGGAAGATCACCTTTTCCATACATACCACTTCCTTTGTATCCTATCCTGCAATCTCCCGCAGCGCCAGGACTGCCTGCTCTGCCTCTTCCATTTCATTATACCAGGAAAAGGAAAAGCGGACCGCGCCCTGTTTCTCTGTTCCCAGAAACCGGTGCATCAAAGGAGCGCAGTGGATGCCGCCTCTTACGGCAATGCCGTAATACTGTGCCAGTTCGTCGCACACTGCCGCCGAATCATAATCCCGGATATTCAGCGCTGCCACTGCCGCCCGCTCTTTCGTCTCCGTGTTTCCGTAAAGCCGCACGCCCGGGATCCTGGCTGCCTCCCGGCAGAAATAGCTGCACAGCTCCTGCTCTTTTTCCCTGACGGCTTCCACTGTGGTCTGCTTCAGAAAGGAGAATGCTTCATGGAGTCCCGCGATGCCGTGTCCGTTTAAGGTTCCTGCCTCCAGCACCAAAGCTCCCTGTCCCGGCTGTTCCCGGTCAAAGGAATGCACGCCGCTTCCGCCGGTCTTAAATGCCGGGATGCGGATGCCTTCCCCCAGGCAGATCCCGCCGGTGCCCTGAGGCCCCATAAGCCCTTTATGTCCGGTAAAGCACAGCACGTCAATCTTCATTTCCCCCATATGGATGGGGATGCTTCCGGCTGTCTGGGCTGTGTCCAGGATAAACAGCACTCCGTTTTCCCTGCACAGTTCTGCCGCTGTCCGGATGTCATTCAGATCTCCGGTCACATTGGACGCATGAGTACAGATCACAGCTCTGGTGTTCTTTCTGAACAGCTCCGGAAGCTTGCTCATATCGGGAATCCCCTGATCCCCGCAGGGCAGAATGCTCAGCTGGGCTCCTTCTTTTTCCTTTCTGTATAAGGGACGCAGCACCGAATTGTGCTCCATCTGGGTGCAGATCACATGATCTTTGCTGCGGATCAGCCCGGAAACAGCAATGTTCAGTGCCTCTGTGGCATTGGACGTAAATGCCACACTGACCGGAGAAGGCGCTCCGAAAAACTCTGCCGCCAGCTCCCTGGTCTCATAGATCATCCGGGACGCCTCCAGGGCTGCCGGATAGGCGCCTCTGCCGCTGCTCCCCATAGTCTCCATTGCATCCCATACTGCACGCTTTACCGCTTCCGGCTTGTGAAGGGTGGTGGCTGCATTGTCAAGATAGATCATTTACAGAATCCCCCGCCCTGCGTAAAGATATTTTTCTCTCTTTTCTGTCACTCTTCCGATGACTGCCGCCCTGGTGGGAAGGCCTGCTGCCTTTAATTCCCTGAGGATTTCTTCTGCCAGAGCTTCCTCCACACTTACCAGAAGACCGCCGGAGGTCTGGGGATCAAAGAGCAGATCCTCCACATCCTCTGTCACAGAAGCATCCAGCAGAACATCTTCTTTCTGGAACTTTTTATTTCGGTAAGTTCCCTCCGGCACCAGTCCCATGGCTGCGTATTCCAGAACCCCAGGGAGTATCTCCAGCTTCCCGGTATCCACAAGCAGCGATACCTCCGCGCCCTTTGCCATCTCCAGACCATGCCCCATCAGGGAAAATCCGGTAACGTCCGTGCATCCGTGGATGGGATATCTGGAAAGGACTTCCTTTGCCGTCTTATTCAAACAGGTCATATTCGCCACAGCCGCTGCCTCTTCTTCCGGGGAAGCCAGCTCCGCTTTCACAGCTGTATTTAAGATTCCCACACCCAGCGGCTTTGTCAGAAGCAGCACGTCTCCCGGCTTTGCTCCTGCGTTGGTCCAGATCTTTCTCGGATCCACAAAGCCCATGACGCTCATGCCGTATTTGGGTTCTTCATCATTGATGGAGTGACCGCCTGCCAGCACAGCTCCTGCTTCTCTTACTTTCTCTGCTCCTCCAGCCAGGATCTCTCCCAGCACCTGGCTTCCCAGGCAGTTGGGATAAGCCACAATATTCAGCGCCAGCTTTGGTTCTCCTCCCATAGCATAGATATCACTCAGAGCGTTTGCTGCTGCGATCTGCCCGAACGTGTAAGGGTCGTCTACCATAGGGGGGAAGAAATCCAGGGTCTGGATCACAGCCAGCTCCTCAGAAATACGGTAAACCGCCGCGTCATCAGAGGTTTCCGTCCCCACCAGCAGTTCCTCGCTGGTGAATTTCGGAAGCTTTCCCAGCACTTCCGCCAAAACTCCGGGCGCCAGTTTCGCGGCGCAGCCTGCGCTTTTGGACATCTTTGTTAATTTAATGGATTCCATAATTCTCCTTTCCCGTTCTCAAACGATGCACTTCTTATTTTCTATTTTCCGATCGGCTGTTTCCTACAGTTCCAGCCGCACCTCCACCGGACAGTGGTCAGAACCATAAACCTCTGTATGGATCTCTGCCTCTGTCAGCTTGTCCTGAAGCCTGTCGGATACGCAGAAATAGTCGATACGCCAGCCAGCGTTCTTTTCCCGTGCTTTAAAACGGTAGGACCACCAGGAATAAATCCCGGTCTTATCCGGATAAAAATAGCGGAACGTATCGGTAAATCCTGCCTCTAAAAGCTCGGTAAACTTCCCTCTCTCCTCGTCGGTAAAGCCCGCGTTTCTTCTGTTGGTCCTGGGGTTTTTCAGGTCGATTTCTTTGTGCGCCACATTCAGATCGCCGCAGAAGATCACCGGCTTTTTCTCATCTAAACGGGAGAGATAAGCACGGAAATCGTCTTCCCACTTCATACGGTAATCCAGCCGCGCCAGCTCATTTTGGGAGTTGGGTGTGTAGACTGTCACCAGGTAGAAGCTGTCATACTCCAGGGTGATCACTCTTCCCTCCTGATCATGCTCTTCTATGCCGATGCCGTAAGAGACGGTCAGGGGTTCTTTTTTCGCAAAGACCGCGGTTCCGGAATAGCCTTTTTTCACCGCGTAATTCCAGTAGCAAAAATAGCCCTCCGGCGCAAAATCAATCTGTCCTTCCTGCAGCTTTGTCTCCTGCAGACAGAAAAAATCCGCGTCCGCTTCTTTGAAATATTCTTCAAATCCTTTCTGTACACAAGCCCTCAGACCGTTTACATTCCAAGAAATAAATTTCATAGATTTCTCCTTTTCTATTGTCTATTTGCACATCATTTATCCTATTATACATCATTTTTTCTCCCTTGCGAAGGGAAAAAGTTTCCCAAAACGTCTTTACGAACCGCGGACAGGAAGTATATAATAAAAACTGCGAACAATTTTCAGCACAGTCAAATCCCCCGATGCAGGCATACGGGGTATTTGACCCCCGCGGCAGTCGCCAAATGGACAT
>NHCFC00100__coassemble_1479_pt1 | contig 30570 bp, 25 predicted proteins | sample NHCFC00100__metabat2_low_PE_019 | metagenome-assembled genome bin NHCFC00100
CTTTGGTAATTATGCGGTGCAGGGCTCAGCGGGCAGTCTGGACCGTAAAGGCTTCTCCCACGGCTTCAAAGTCATTGCTCATCTGTCCGCTCTGCTCCGGCATTTTTACTGCATAGGGCGTCAGCGTCAGGGAGACAGCTTCTTCCTTTACATAGCCGTTGTCCAGGGCAGAGACTTCCATGCGCCCGATTCCGTCCTTGAAGGTGCGGATATGGAATTCCACCGGATTTCCCAGATTGTCTTCTCCTTTCAAAACCACATCCCAGGGGCACCGCTTGTCTGCGTACCGGAAGTAGATCCGCTGTCCCATGCTGTTGGAGCTGTATTTATAGAAAGTCAGTTCTGTGCCGTCTGGCAGTGCGACGGTTTCGTCCAGAGAGGAGACGAAGGTATCTGCCATAAGGTCCGCGCCGGAAGCAGAGAACTGAATGGAACCGATGTAGGCATTGCCGCAATGGAAGACCAATTCCATATCCAGCTGCTCAGATGCATCGATGTCATTGTTCAGGGCAATCTCCATGGCGGAGACCAGGTTGTAGTCATCTGCCTGGCGGACGCTTCCGCCTGCGCCCCATGCAGCGGCTTTCCCATTGATAAACAGCTGCATATCGGAACTCCACCGGCTGCTGGTATCAAAGTCTGTGATCTTTTCCGGAGCAGTCAGGGTATGGGAGACATACAGGACGCCTTCATCCAGGACCACGTCATTGAGTGTAACCGTAATACCGTCTTTGCTGACAGACTGTCCTACCACAGTGCTGTAGGGAGACAGGTCCTGCTCAATGCCCAGAAGCTGGGAAAGGTTATAGGACACAGACTTAATCGCTGCATATGCCACATATTTGGCAGGGGTCAGGGCAGTGACGGCAGCCGCCAGGCAGAGGACAACTGCCGCGGCTGCTGCGGCTGTTTTTCTGCGCCGGTGGATGCGCCTGACGGAGGCGCTGGAGAAATTTTTCTTCCACTTTTTCAGCTCTGCAGGAGACACGCCTGCGCTGTCATAGGATTCCGGGTGATGATCGATCTCATTTAATAAGGTATAAAGTGTTTTACTCATAATGCTCGCTCCTTTCTCTGGGGTTGGCAAACAGGCTGCGGATTTTCTTTTTGCCCCGGGAGAGGCGGTTGTAGATCACCGGCTTTGACATTCCGGTGCTCTGGCTGATCTCGTCCAGAGACGATTCCTTTACATACAGATCCAGGAAAAGCTGGCGGTCCTGAGGTTTCAGGCAGGAAAGCATCTGCTGTGTTTCCTGCGAGAATTCCTCTTCGATCGCCTGAAGCTGGGAGCAGGCGTCCCCGTGACAGGTGTTCTCCATTTCCTCCCAGTTCACTTCCAGCAAAGTTTTGGCGTATTTTCTCTTGCAGTCCAGAGCTTTGATCCTGGAGATCCCGGCGATCCAGTTGGCAAAAGAATTCCGTTCCGGCTGGTAGGAAGAACTGTTTTCCCAGACAGCCAGGAATACATCGTTGATACATTCTTCTTCGTAGGACTGCAGGGTACCCAGATACCGGTGCACGATGGACTTTACCAGTCCGCCGTAATGCATCATACAGTATTCCAGAGCCCTTTCGTCTTTCCGGCAAAGCTGTGCCGTGAAATTGGATTCATTTATCTTCATAGGCAGACTCCTTTTTGTTTTCTGTAAGCTTACAGGAGTTGGTTTTACTATCTATTCGTAAAATACAGAGGGAATTCTATCAAAAAACAGAAAAAAGTTTCAGGATTCGTCCGGGATCTGTCTGCCTTCGTGATTCATATGATAGTTATCCCGATAGATCAGCTGGGAAATGGGGACGAATTCATAGCCCTTCTCCTGAAGGGTGGTGATGACAGTGTCCAGGGCGTCCTTGGTGTATTTGGCACCGTTGTGGCAGAGGATGATGCTTCCGTTTCCGAGATTCTTGTGTTCTGTGACTTTCTTTACGATTTCCTCTGCGCCATAGTCTTTCCAGTCCAGGGAGTCCACATCCCATTGGATGGGGTAATAACCGTTTTTCCTGGCATTGGTGACCACTTCGTTATTATAGTCCCCGTAAGGAGGACGAAAGAGAAACATTTCATAGCCGGTCAGTTCCTTTACCTTGTTATGTACTGTCATCAGTTCCTGGGTCTTTTCTTCATCGCTTAATTTGGTCATATATTTATGGCTTTCGCTGTGGTTGCCCAGATCATGCCCTGCTTCATAGATTTTCTTCACATCATCGGGGAAGCTTTCCACCCAGCCCCCGGTCATGAAAAAAGTTGCCTTAACCTGATGGCTGGCGAGAATATCCAGGATCGTCTGGGTATCCTCGTTTCCCCAGGCGGCGTCGAAGCTTATGGAGATCTGAGGCTTTTGGGTTTCTACACAGTAAATGGGAAGTTCTCTGGTGCCGACGGTGCTGCTGACAGAAAGGATCTTTGGCGCCCAGGTGACTGCGCTGAGGATCAGCAGACCGGCGAAAGCAAAGACCAGGAGAGAATTGAGAAATCTTTTTGGCAAAGAAAAATCTCCTTCAGTATGAGAGGTTACCACTATTATATGGAAGAAAGAAGCGAAAAAGAACTGCACAGGCTCATTGCCCCAGCGGGGATTTACCTGTACAGTTCTGCTTTGGTTCCGACGGCAGGTATTGGCTGCCTGCGTACGGAAACTGCTTATTCCTGGTCATCCAGAGCGTCCTGGCTGTCGTCGGATTCCTCTTTGCTGTAGAAGTTCCGATGTTCCTCATAGAGTTCTTCAAAGAGCTGGGCGAAGGTCCAGAAAGAATTCTGGGCAGTGAGCACAGCTTTTAAGGCAATACGGGGAACCAGTCCCTGCTTCATGGCAGTAAGGAGTTCGTCCAGTTTTTTCTCAGAAAAGTTGCACATGACCATGACTTCTTCAGTAATGGAGGGCGGCACTTCCAGCGGAGACTGGGGCTTTGCAGGAAAACCCTTCAGCTTTGCCAGATGTCCTACGGTCTGCTTAAAAAGCGCCGGTGTAACTGAGACACAGGTAATGCCCATGTGGCTGACAGACTTTTCCAGTAACCTTCTTCTTTCCGGCTGCCCATTATCATAATAGAGGATCATGGGTTTGCGAATGATCATAGATTTCCCCCTGTTCTATGGATTGAGTGATATACTATCTTTTCAGTATAAAATCATGATATACTGGAAAGCAAGATTTTTCAACTGGTTTTTAGGATTCCAGGCGCAAAAAAAGTGTGATAAAATGGAAACTGTGAATACACCGGAAATGAGGCGGACACCTTATGACACAAGAAGATATGAGGAACATCAAAAAGAGCTGGCTCTTTCGCACTATGAAGGATGAGGAGATGCAGCAGGCAGCACAGAGGCTGTGCGGACAAAAGAGAAAATTCTCCAGAGGACAGATTCTGATCCATGAAGGCGATGTGCAGGAATCGGTGGGAATCCTGCTGTCCGGGGAGGTGAGGATCAGCAGGTTCACCATGGACGGGACGGAGAACCTGATACAGAAACTGTCCATTTCTTATCTTTTGGGAGCGGATATTGTATGCACGCCCAGCAGAATCAGCCCATATACTGCCTACTGCAGCGAGGAGGCACAGGTCTGGCTCTTTGATTACCGGAAGATCCGGGAGCCGGGAACACTGGAGGAGGGCATCCGGCTTGCCATACAAGAACGGTTCCTTCAGTTTGTCGCCAATGAAAATATCCGAAATTTCTATAAAATTGATATGCTCTCTTCCAGAAATGCCAGAGAAAAAATACTGAAATATCTGCGCATCCAAAAACGCAAACAAAAGAACGGAGTGATCGAAATTCCCTATGACAGGGAGGAGCTTGCCAGTTATCTGTGCATGAACAGGAGCGTGCTCTCTCATACTTTAAGCCAGATGCGCCGGGAAGGGATCCTGGAGTTCAGGAAAAACTGCTTTATTTTGAAAGAATAGAGGCAAAGGACAAAAGAGGGAAGAAGGCACCGGAAGTTTTCCGTCATTGACACGGAATCAGAAACTGGAGTATACTTAAGCGTAAATAAACAGAGCGGCACCGATACAGATAGAGAGGGATAGAATTGGACAAAATTAGTGTACACCTATTAGGAAGACCCTATGTGGAAGTAAATGGGGAGAGGATTAATTTTCCTTATAAAAAGGCGGAAGGTTTTTTCTATTACCTCTGCGTAAAAAAGACAGCCACCAGGGAGGAGATCATTTACGTACTCTGGGGCGCTGACACAGAAAACGTAGGGAGGAAGAATCTGCGGGAAGCTGTGTATCAGATCAAGAAGCTTCTCGGAAAAGAAATACTGGTGACTGCGGGACATACCAGCATTTCCCTGAATCCGGAATGTATGCCCCAGATTGACTGGGATGAAGTGACGCAGGACAACATTCTGGAGCAGGAGGAGGAAGGATTTCTTTCCCACTTCCATATAAAGAACAGTTATGAATTCGAGGAATGGATCGCCGTCATGCAGGAGCAGTACGATCAGTCCTTTATGAAGAGCGCCCGCACCAAAATGTATGACGCAGATGCGGTGAAGGATATTTCCCAGATTCAGAAGTACAGCAATATCCTCCTGAAACACGATCCGTACAATGAGAAACTGTACCAGGAGGTCATGGAGCTTTATGCGGCAAACGGAAATTATAATATGGCGATCAAGCTGTACTATGACCTGGAAAAAGTTCTGTCCGAAGAGCTGGGAGTAGAACCCTCAGCAGAGGTTACAGAACTGTTTCACAGAATCTTTAACGTAAAGGGGAATGTGGCGTCTGACAGCGCGGCATGGAACCTGCCCTTCACAGGCAGAACGGAAGAAATTTATAAGATCAGCCAGTACATTGCCGGAAGCGGCAGAAGAGGACCCCAGTGCGTTGCCATCGGAGGAGAGGAAGGGGTAGGCAAGACTGCCCTTCTGGAGAAGTCAAAGCAAATGGTAAAGAGCTCCAGGATCATTCCTCTGTGCGCCTCCTGCTACCAGGAAGAGGAAGATTTCTTCCTGCGGCCCTGGAATGATATCTTCTGGGAGACAGAGCAGAATCTGGAAAACGGAAATCTGAAAGCGGGGATCAGCCAGGAACAGAAGGCACAGTTAAAACGAATGATCAAGGGAACCCTGAAGGAAGAGGGCGGAAGCGGACGCCTGACCTATCAGATGGTGGAGCAGGCGGTCATGGAGCTTTTCCGGGAAGTGCTGAGAGCAAACCGGATCGCCCTGTTCTTTGATGATATCCAGTGGATGGATACCATGAGCTTCCAGCTTTTAAACCGGGTCATGCTGACGTTCGGCACAGAGAAGGTACTGCTTTTCTGCAGCTATAATCAGAATGACGACGCCAAGGTGATGGAAGCCCTGGAAAAGCTTATGAAGAAGGGCTGGCTGGAAGTGATCCACATCCAGTCTTTTACCAGGGAGCAGACCAACGAGCTTCTGCATAAATATCTGCCCCAGCTGGACCAGGAAGAGGAAAAAAGAGAAAATATCTATCAGATGACCGACGGAAACGCCTTTTTCCTTCTGGAGATGATCAGTCTCATCCGGGAGAAGGGCTATACCCTGGAGATCTCTCCCAAGACCAACCATGTGATCAAGGCAAGGCTGGCAGGGCTGGGTGAGGAGGAAAATGAAGTGCTGGACTGCATGTCTCTGTTTCCGGAGAAGATCAGGATTGAGGAACTGGAGCTGCTGCTTCCCCAGATGGACCGGCTGACCCTGTTAAAGGTCCTGGAAAAACTGCAGGAGCGGCATCTGATCCGGGAAGTCCTGGTAGGCTGGAATATTTATTATAAGTTTGTCCACAGAGTTTTCCGGGAATATCTGTACGAGCGCCAGAGCATGGGAAAAAGAAGGATGTACCATCAGATGCTGGCGCAGTATTATGAGGATCAGGTTCAGACAAAGAGAAATTTTGAATGTCTTCCAATGATTATTCACCATTATGAGAAATGCCATGATCAGGTGAAAACATACCGGTATAAGATTCAGTATCTGAAAGAGTATTATACCATTATCAATGAGAACTTTCCTGTACTTCATTGGGAGATCGAATACGGCAGGGATGATTTTGCGGCGTCCCAGGGAGCAGAGGAGATGCTCAAGGTCGCTGAGGAAGTGATCCGTCTGGAGGACAACTCTCATGAGGTACAGGAAATGAAGATGGAAATGCATTACGTCCATGGCAGGTATCATATCGCTGTGGGGGAATACGCGGAAGGCATTGACAGCATTCAGAAGAGTATCAGCCTGGCGAGAGGGCTGGGACAGAGGCAGATGCTGCTGAGTTGCTACCGCCAGATGTGTTTCTACGGCATCCAGGTGGAGAACCTGGAACTGACTGAGAAATATATCAGTGCCGGACTTGCGGCTTTGGAGCCGGAGGAGAGAGAAGATTTAGGAGCCTTTCAGCGGCTGAAAGGCTGGTGCCTGCTCCACAGAGGCAGATACGCAGAAGCGGAGGATGTCCTGTGGGAGGCTGTGGGGATTTTTGAACGGTGCCAGGAAAGCCGGGAAAGCTATGATATGAGTATTGCCGGCTGCTACAATTACCTGGGAGACATCTGCCGACAGCAGGGAAATTATGAAAAAGCCCTGGAATACTACAGCACAGCGGTGGCAAAAGGAACCGGAAAGGTGGTCACCAACGGACTGGGGCAGTTCTATTCCAGCATCGGACAGATCTTTTACCTGGAGAAGAAAGTGGACAAGGCAGAGGAATACCTGGAAAAGGCGATTTCCTGTCTGAAAGGGCACGGTTATCTCTGGGGACTGGAGCGGGCGCAGGCATATATGGCAATGGTGAAAAGGGACGAAAAAAAAGCCGATGAGGCGAAAGCATATTATCTGGAAAGCAAAAAGATTTCAGAGAAGATTGAAAACCCTACTACCATGAAATTGCTGGAAGAAATGGAAGGAACTATTTAAGAGAGCAAAGCACTGCTTTATCACACTAACAGACAGCAGAAAGCACAAATAAGTGTGCTGGCTGCTGTCTTTTTTTGTGCAAAACGCTTTAGTGTGCTACTATAATGAAATTGATGTCTTTTGTAAACAGACAAATGTTTTTGATATAGGGAAAAATAAGAAAAAATGGAGAAAAAGGAAAAATATATTGTGCAAAATATCGTTTGTTGACGCTTTTTTGACGCTTTGCATTGTATAATTGCACTATATTTTGAAAGGAAAAGAGGGTGCGAAATGAGTAGTATTAAAATTACGGGAAAAGACTTGACACTGGAGCAGATTGCTGCCATTTGTCGTGACCATGCCAAGATCGAGCTTGCCGATGAAGCAAAGCAGAACATTATCGAATCCAGAAAAGTGGTAGATGACCTGGTAGCGGAGGAAAAGGTTGTATACGGCATTACCACTGGTTTTGGTAAATTCAGTGACGTGGTGATCTCTCAGGATCAGTGCAAGGCACTGCAGAAAAATCTGATCATCACTCACGCAGTAGGTGCCGGCGACCCATTTCCGGAAGACGTAGCAAGAGGCATCATGCTTCTGAGAATCAACAACCTGACAAAAGGATTTTCAGGCATCAGGCTGGAGACCGTTCAGACCATGGTGGATATGCTGAACAAAGGTGTGACTGCGTTTATTCCTGAGAAAGGTTCTCTGGGCGCTTCCGGTGACCTGGCTCCCCTGTCCCATATGGTGCTTCCTATGCTGGGACTGGGTATGGCTTACTATGAAGGCGAGCTTCTTCCTGGAGCTGAAGCAATGAAACGTGCGGGAATTCCTACCATCGAATTATCCGCAAAGGAAGGTCTGGCGCTGAATAATGGTACACAGGCAATGACTTCCGCAGGGGCTCTGGCACTGTACGATGCCCTGAACTTACTGAAGGTGGCAGACATTGCAGACGCGCTCTGCTTTGAAGCGCAGAACGGTGTGGTAGATGCGCTGGATCACAGAGTACATGATGTGCGTCCCCATTCAGGACAGCTGGCAACAGCCAGAAACCTGTTAAAACTGCTGGAAGGAAGCAAAAATACCACACGCCAGGGAGAGATCCGCGTACAGGACGCATATTCTCTCAGGTGTTCACCGCAGATCCACGGTGCCAGCAAAGACGCTGTCAACTATGTATTAGATAAGGTAAATATTGAAATCAATTCCGTAACCGACAACCCCATTATTTTCAAGGAAGACCAGGCTGGCATCTCCGGAGGAAACTTCCACGGACAGCCAATGGCATTAAGCTTCGACTTCCTGGGAATCGGTGTGGCAGAACTGGCGAATGTTTCCGAGAGACGCATTGAGCGTCTGGTAAATCCGGCATACAGCAACCTGCCGGCATTCCTGACACCTCATGGCGGTGTTTGCTCCGGATTCATGATCGTACAGTACTCCGCAGCGGCTTTAGTATCCGAGAATAAGGTGCTTGCACATCCGGCTTCTGTAGACAGCATTCCTTCCTCCGCGGGACAGGAAGACCATGTGTCCATGGGTACCATTGCTGCGAGAAAAGCAGGAGAGATCGCTAAGAACGTGAGAAGGGTTCTGGCTATGGAATTAATGGTTGCCTGCCAGGGTATCGATATGAGGGGAAACAAAGGCCTTGGAAAAGGTACTCAGGCTGCCTATGATCTGGTCCGCAGCCAGGTTGCTACACTGGATGAGGATCGGGAGCTCTACGGCGATATCAACTACTGTGAAGAAATCATTGCTAATGGCTCTCTGATCAAAGCAGTAGAAGAGGCGATCGGCGCAGAGATCGAAACCAGATAACCCCGCAGATAAAAAAGGAGGAAATGATTATGGGAGAAAACGCGAAAAAAGAACGTACAGTCCGGCTTCCCAACGTGTTTGAGGCGCTTCTGCCTATCGTTGTGATGATGGCACTGATGATTTATGGCTTTGTAGGGGGCAGCGGCTACAGTGACGCTCATATGCCCCTGATGGTATCTATTGTGGTAGCGTGTATTGTAGGCTGTCTGTGCGGGCACAGTTTTTCTGATATGCTTGCCGGTATGCTGGACCGTCTGAGCGCTACGATGGAGGCGATCCTGATCTTATGTACCGTTGGTATTCTGGTAGCTTCCTTTATTATGTCAGGTACGATTCCGGCTCTGATCTATTATGGACTTGATCTGCTGACTCCAAGCCTGTTCCTGCCCATCGGCTGTATCATGGTGGCAGTAGTAGGTCTTGCCTGCGGCTCTTCCTGGACAGCGACAGCCACCATCGGTATTGCTTTCCTGGGAATCGGCGCCGGTCTGGGAATCAACCCGGCTCTGACAGCTGGTATGGTTATTTCCGGAGCATATGTAGGAGATAAATTCTCTCCGTTATCCGATACGACAAACCTGGCGGCAGCCGTTTCTGAGACCGGTCTGTTCGATCACGTAACAGCCATGGTTTCTACAACAGCTCCTACCTTTGTGATCGCTCTGATCCTGTACACGATTTTAGGACTGAACATTGATACATCTGCTTACGATCCGTCAGTTGCGACAGATTTACAGCAGGCTCTGGCAGAAGGATTCAATCTGAATCCATTCCTGCTTCTTCCTATCGTAGTTATTGTAGTTGTGTGTGTTATGAAAGTACCTGGACTTGTGGGAATCGCCATTTCCGTTGGCTGCGGTATTCTCTTTGCAGTGGTATTCCAGGGAATGCACAGCATTGGCGCACTGTTTGATACTTTACATTACGGTACTGTTTTTGAATCTTCCAATGATCTGGCAAACGACCTGCTGAGCAGGGGCGGTATGGACCACCAGATGTGGACCATCAACCTGATCCTTCTGGCAGTTGCCTATGGCGGCGCGCTGGAGCGCTGCGGCTGTATCGAGACCCTTTTCGGAAAGCTGAAAAACAAACTGCATTCCGTTGGAAGCCTGATCCTTGCCACACTGCTCACATCCTTATTCTGTGATGCTACGATGTGCGACCAGTTCCTGGGAATCGGCGTACCGGCTCCGTTATATGTGGATAAATACGATGAGATGGGTCTGGGACGGAATATGCTTTCCAGAACTCTGGAGGACTGCGGTACTCTGTGGGCGGTTATGTTCCCATGGACCGGCTGCGGCGCATATCAGATGGGCGTTCTGGGAGTACATCCCTTTGCATACTTCCCATTTGCATTTGTCAATCTGCTGAATCCGATCTATGCTGCCATTACTGCATTCCTGGGAAGAAATATCTTCTGGGCAGACGGAGCATATACCAATGTTCTTGGTAAGACAACTATGCATAAACCTGCCGGCGCACCTAAAGAAGCGCATGAAAAGGCTGTGAAGAACCTGATGGCTCTGCGTGAAGCAGGAAAAGCTCCGAAGCCGCAGGCATAGGATTTTGAAAGGAGTATAACTGTGAGTGCTGAGCATCTTCCATGGGAATCATTAGAGGGACCCATATATTACGCAAAAGAACTGAAACCACGGAAGAAGTGGGTGTACATAGGAGGCTGGATCCTCTCGGCGGCTCTGATCCTGGGAGGGATCATCACACCTTATCATATTCTGATCCTGTTCGGACTGCTTTATGTCCTGACGCTGCTTATGAAAAAGGATGTAGTGGTGACGGAGCGGGGTGTGGAAACTTTCTATCAGATGAGGATTACCACCCACTATGAGTTCTGGCCCTGGAAAGAGATCCTTTCTGTGACAACGGAGGACCGGAATCATCCGGAGCTGGTAGCACTTCACTTTGCCAGGGGAAACAGGAGTAAGCGTCTGTTTTACCCAAAAGCAGATGCCAAACAGATCGTGGTACTGGCGAAAAAGAAAAATTCCAGGATCGTGACAGCGAATATGAAACCGAAAACTGGAAATAGTAAAAAGAGATAACCAATGATAAGTCATTGCTTGTAATTCTATGGAAAAGGAGGGGCTGTTTTACCGTATAAAACAGCTTCCTCCTTTTTCCCTGGCAATCTGCCGGAAAGTATGATAGACTGGGGATAGCCTGTAAGGGGCTGCAAAATTTAACAGGAGGTAGAAACCATGAAAAAATATGTATGTGAACCATGCGGCTATGTATACGATCCTGAAGTAGGAGATCCTGACAGCGGAATCGCTCCGGGAACTGCTTTTGAAGATCTTCCCGAAGATTGGGTATGCCCCATCTGCGGTGTAGGAAAAGAGGACTTCGTAGTAGAAGAATAAGAAAAGGGGAAGGCAGGCTGCGCCGGCTTTCCCTCTGAGAGATCAGGAAAAGGCTGCCCTGCCGAAACAGCGGGCAGCCTTTTTACATATCCAGCAGAGTGCCTCCGGACAGAGAGTGGAGATACGCAAGGTCATCATAACCTTTTATAATCTCCTGAAGCTTTCGCAGCGGAGGGGAAAGATATTTGTCCTTATGGTAGACAAAACTGAACAGCCGGTTCCATTCCTGGTGGGGACTGGTGAAGACATAGATCTCCTTTCGCCGGATGTCTTCCTCCAGAAGGCGGATGGAGACCACGCCCAGACAGTTATTGATCTTAATGACGTTTCGGATGGCATCGGGACTGCTTTCTTCAAAGACAGTCTGGATGGACAGCCGGTGACGGCTGAGGAAATCTTCAAACAGCTCTCTGGTACCGCTGCCGGACTCCCGCATGACAAAGTCCTGTCCTTCCAGCTCCTGCACCGGCAGAGAGGCTCTTCCAGCAAAAGGATGCCGCCGGCTGCAGGCAAGCACCAGCATATCGTGGACCAGAGGGATGGATACCAGGTCCGGATGCCGGATTCTGCCTTCGACCACCCCTACATCCAGCTCCATATCCAGGAGCTTTTTCTCAATGATCCGGGTATTGTTTACATAAGAATACAGAACCGTGTCCGGACAGGCTTCTTTCAGATCCCGGATAAAATAGGGAAGCAGGCTGCTGCCTACCGTGACGGTAGCCCCCACCCGCAGACGCTGGAGCCGGGCTTCCTGCGTCATATTCTCTTCAATCAGGTCAAACTGTGCCGCAACTGGCTTGGCGTAGCTGTACAGGCGTTTTCCTGCCTCTGTGATAAAGAGCTTTTTGGACAGGCGCTCAAAGAGTAGCACCTGGTAATGGGATTCCAGTTCCCGTATTGCCTGGCTGACAGAGGGCTGGGAGAGATAGAGCTTTTCTGCCGCCGCACTCATGGTTCCTGTCTCTGCCACGGCGATAAAGACTTTTAAATGTCGGATGGTCATGGCGTTCCTCCTTTGTATGTAATTTGTTGGTGATCTTTTTCAATCTATAGGAAAAACTTATGATTTATATAGAATTATATTTCTTTTTCTATAACATGACAAGTGGTACAATGGAAATAACTGGAGAACAGCAGTCAGTCCGGATCATGGACTGTCCAAAAGAGAAAAAGGAGATTGCTATGAGAATTCTGATTATCGGCGGTGTAGCTGCCGGAACAAAAGCGGCGGCAAAGTTAAAAAGGGAAAACCGGAGCGATGAAGTCCTGATCCTTACTAAAAGCCAGGATATTTCCTATGCCGGCTGCGGGCTTCCCTATTATGTAGGCGATGTGATCCATGAAAAGAGCCAGCTGATCGTAAATACCCCTCAGGCATTTGAAAAGCTTACCGGCGCCCAGGTGAAAACAGGTGTGGAAGTAACCGCCTTAGACCGTGAGGCAAAAAAGGTCACGGCAGTGGACCTGGAGACACAGGAAAAGGCGGAGTACAGCTACGATAAGCTGGTGATCGCTGTCGGTGCTTCCCCTATCGTTCCTCCCCTTGAAGGATTGAATCTGAAGAATGTTTTCTGTATGCGGACTCCCCAGGATGCGGAAGCATTAAGGGCAGCGGTAGAGACAGGGACCATCAAGCGGGCAGTGATCGCCGGAGGCGGGTTTATCGGACTGGAAGTAGCAGAGAACCTGATGGAGAAAGGGATCCGCACCACAGTCATCGATATGGCGCCGCATATTATGCCGGGCTTTGATCCGGAAATGGCAGCTTATGTAGAGGATTATCTGGCTGATATAGGAATCATGGCAATGACCAATACCAGGCTGGAAGGCGTGGAAGGCACAGACAAGGTGGAGAAGGTAAAGACTTCCCGCAGGGCGATCAAAGCAGACGCGCTGATCCTGTCTCTCGGGATCCGGGCAAATACCGGCTTTCTGGCAGACACAGGGATCGGGCTGGCGCCCAATGGCACCATACTGGTAGACGAGCATTTAAGGACCAATGATGAGGATATCTATGCGGCAGGAGACTGCGCGATGGTGACTAACCGCATGACCGGAGAAAGGGCATGGTCCCCCATGGGTTCTTCGGCGAACATTGAAGGACGCATTTTAGCGCGGAACCTGGAGGGAGCAGACATTTCCTACCCCGGCGTACTGGGAACCGGCGTGGTAAAGCTTCCCGGGCTCAATGCAGGCAGGACCGGACTGACGGAGGCAGCTGCCGCGGCTGCGGGACACGATGTGATCACGGTGCTGGGAGCTGTGGATGACAAAGCGCATTATTATCCGGGCGCAGGCACCTTTATTGTAAAGATGATCGCAGACAGGACCACCAGAGAATTCCTGGGCATTCAGGTGCTGGGAAAAGGAGCGGTGGACAAGATGGTAGACATTGCCGTGGTGGCTCTCTCCATGAAGGCGACAGTGAACCAGCTGGAGCATCTGGACTTTGCCTATGCGCCGCCGTTCTCTACCGCTATCCATCCTTTTGGCCACATGATCAATGTGCTGCTGAACAAGATAGAAGGAAAGCTGGACTCCTTTACCCCGGCAGAATTCCAGAAGGGAGAAGCAGAGGGCTATACGATCCTGGATGCAGGACAGGCGCCTGCCATCGAAGGGGCAGAGTTTGTCAACCTGGCAGAAACAGAGGGAGAACTGCCCAATCATCCCACAGATGAGAAGCTCCTTTTGGTATGTACCAAAGGAAGACGGGCATATCTGCTGCAGAACCGTCTGAAATCCTTCGGCTATACCAATACCAGAGTTCTGGAAGGCGGAACTATGTTTAACGGAACAGAATTAGTGGAAGAAGAATAAGAGAGAGCGAAGAGGAGGAAACGAGTATGGCGACACTTACAGTCAGCAAGGAAGATGAAAAGAGAGTAAAAGCATTAGGATTCTTAAGCAACAAGGGCACAGATAATTTCTCCGGAAGGATCATTACAAAGAACGGCAAGATCACGGCAAAACAGCAGATCGCCATCGGCGAAGCAGCTGAAAAGTTCGGAAATGGGATCGTGACCTATACTACCCGCCTTACAGTGGAAGTACAGGGAATCCCTTATGAAAAAATTGACGAATTCCGTGCCTTTATCCAGGCGGCAGGGATGGATACCGGCGGCACCGGATCCAAGGTCCGCCCAGTTGTGTCCTGCAAGGGAACGACCTGCCAGTACGGGCTTATTGACACCTTTGACCTGTCTGAGGAGCTGCATGAGAAATTCTATGTAGGGTACCGGGGTGTTAAGCTTCCTCATAAGTTTAAACTTGCGGTAGGCGGATGTCCTAATAACTGCGTAAAGCCCAATCTGAATGACCTGGGCATTGTAGGGCAGATGATTCCCAATTACGACGAAGATCTGTGCAACGGCTGCAAGAAATGTTCAGTACAGAAAGCCTGTCCTGTAGCTGCCGTGAAGGTGGTGGACGGCGTGATGGAGATCGACAAGGAGAAGTGCATCAACTGCGGACGCTGCATCGGAACCTGCCATTTCGACGCCATCGAGGACGGAATCAATGGTTATAAGATCTATATCGGAGGCAGATGGGGCAAGAAGATCGCCATGGGAAGACCCTTGGGCAAGATCTTTACCAGCAGGGAAGAAGTCCTGGCAGCTGTGGAAAAGGCAATCCTTTTGTACAGGGAACAGGGAAAGACCGGCGAACGTTTTGCTGAGACGGTAGAGCGGCTGGGATTTGAGAATGTGGAAGCCCAGATCATCTCCGATGACATTCTGGCAAGAAAACAGGAAATCCTGGATGCAAAACTGCATGAGACCGGAGGCGCTACCTGCTGATAAAAACTCAGGGAAAAGACTGGCGGGACATTGACATGCCAAGCCGGAATTTGCTATGATAGAGCAGAAGATAAGAAGAGGGTATCTTTCACATAAGACGCCCTCTTTTTGATGTGATGCGTTCTGAACAGCAGCAAAGGAGGATGGAATTATGAAGTTTACGAAAATGCACGGAATCGGAAATGATTATGTTTATGTCAACTGTTTTCAGGAGACAGTGGAGAACCCGTCTGAAGTGGCGATAAAAGTCAGCGACCGCCATTTCGGCATAGGTTCCGACGGTCTGATCCTGATCAAGCCTTCCGAAAAAGCGGATTTTGAGATGGAAATGTACAATGCAGACGGCAGCCAGGGCGCTATGTGCGGTAATGGCATCCGCTGTGTGGCAAAGTATGTCTATGACTATGGTCTGACAGACAAGACCAGCATCAGCGTGGATACCAAAAGCGGCGTGAAATACCTGGAGCTGACCGTGGAGGAGGGGAAAGTCCGGGAAGTCCGGGTCAATATGGGTTCTCCGGAGCTTCAGACCGAGAAGATCCCTATGATTTATCCCATGGACAAGGTGATCAGCCAGCCGCTGAACGTCCATGAGCAGATCTACGAGGTGACTGCGGTATCTATGGGAAATCCCCACGCAGTGGTCTATCTGGATGATGTAAAGAATCTGAAGATTGAAGAGGCAGGTCCCTATTTTGAAAAGCACCGGGCATTTCCGGAAAGCGTGAATACAGAGTTTGTCCGGGTCATTGACCGGAATACCGTGGAAATGAGAGTCTGGGAGAGAGGCAGCGGGGAAACCCTTGCCTGCGGCACAGGAGCCTGCGCGGTGACCGTTGCCAGCGTGTTAAACGGTTATACAGAGGAAGAGGTAACAGTGAAGCTTTTGGGCGGAGATCTGAAGATCTTCTGGGACCGGGAGAAAAATCTGGTGTATATGACTGGTCCGGCAGCCGTGGTCTTTGACGGCGAGATCCAGCTTTAAGCGGCGCAGGAGGGGGATGAAATGTTTCACATCACAAGAAACATGAGTACAGAGGACAAGCGGTTTTATTCCAATGTCTTCCGGCTGGTGATGCCCATGGCGCTGCAGAATCTGATCAATGTGGGAGTGACCTCCACAGACGTGATCATGCTGGGAAGAGTAGGGGAGACAGCCCTGTCCGGCGTTTCCCTGGCAAATCAGGTGTATTTTATCCTGTCCCTGCTGTTCTTCGGGCTGACCTCCGGCGCCTGTGTGCTGACTGCCCAGTATTGGGGGAAGAAGGATACCCGGACCATTGAAAAGGTCATGGGCATGTCTTTTCGTATTTCCCTTTTGGGCGGGCTTGTTTTTGGCATTGCGGCGTTTTTGGCGCCCCAGCATCTGATGCGGATCTTTACCGGGGAGCCGGAGATCATCGCAGAGGGCGTGCGTTATTTAAAGATCGTCAGCTTTTCTTATGTGCTGTCCGCTTTTACCAATGTGTATCTGAATATTATCCGGAGTATCGAGAAGGTGGTCATTGCTACCGTAGTATACGGCACTTCTCTGTGCGCGAATATTGTGCTCAATGCAGTCTTTATTTTCGGACTGTTTGGCTGTCCGGCTATGGGAGCTGCCGGCGCTGCCCTGGGAACTTTATGCTCAAGAGTGATCGAAGTCCTGATCGTTGTCTATTACGCAGTGCGGAGGAATCAGATCGTAAGGATCCGGATCAAGGACCTGTTTGTAAAGGACAGGGATTTGTCCAGAGATTTTCTTACTTACGCTTTTCCGGTGCTGCTCAATGAGCTTGCCTGGGGCGCGGGCATGGCGGCGATCTCTGCCATTGTAGGACATCTGGGAAGCGCGTCGGTGGCGGCGCATTCTGTGACCCAGGTGTGCAGGCAGCTTTCTATGGTCATTGCCTTCGGCGTATCCAATGCAACCTCGATTATGATCGGCAAAGCCATCGGGGAGAAGAAAGAAGCCCTGGCGAGAGAATACGGGCGGCGTTTCCTGCGGCTGTCCATCCTCTTCGGCATCGGCGGAGGAATCCTGCTCCTTGCCATTACACCTGTGGTATGTGCGGTGATGAAGCTTTCTGTGCTTGCCAAGTCTTATCTGACCGTTATGATGGTGATCATGTCCTATTACGCGGCAGCCCAGTCGGTGAATTCCACGCTGATCGTGGGTGTTTTCCGGGCAGGGGGAGATACCAGATTCGGTCTGATACTGGATGTGGGCGTCATGTGGCTGTGCTCCATCGCAGCTGCGGCAGTGGGCGCCTTTGTGATCGGGATCCCCATGCCCTGGGTATATATCCTGCTGTGCAGCGATGAAGTGATAAAAGTGCCTTTTTCCATCTGGCGTTACAGGAGCTATAAATGGCTGAAAAATATTACCCGGTAGGAATAAGAATCCGGGAAAAATTTCTTGTGCATTTTATATAAAATAAAATCCGAAAAAAGGAAAAGCAGAAGGAATAAGAAGATTTTTTTGGGAAAAAAGAAAATTTCTGTCACAGACTTAACAGGTAAAAACCATGTAAAATAAAGGGCAGAGCAGGGTGCGGACAGTCCTCTGTGAGAATTGTGCAATATTCCAACTTCCATTGCTGCGGAAAAAGTGCTATACTTCTGGATACAACATGTGGTGAAAACAAAATGTAATGACACAAGGCGGCACAAGATATAGTGAACGGTCCGAAGGGCGGAACGGTCAATGGCTGCCATGAGAGGTGAAGCAATGATGTATGTAATTAAAAAAGACGGCACGAGAGAGAAGTTTGATGTGCAGAAGATTATTCGTGCGGTGAATAAATCCGCATCCCGTATCATGTATCAGTTTACGGAGCAGGAAGTAGGTTTTCTCTGCAAATACGCGGAGGACAAGGCAAAGTCCCTGGGCAAAGAGGAGATCACCATACAGGAGATGCACAACATTGTGGAAGGGGCTTTGGAGGCGGTCAACCCCTCTGTGGCAAAAAGCTACCGGGACTACCGCAATTACAAACATGATTTTATCCATATGATGGACGAGGTGTACACCAAAAGCCAGTCCATCCGCTACATCGGTGACAAGAGCAACGCTAATACGGACAGCGCGCTGGTTGCCACCAAGCGGAGCCTGATTTTCAACGAACTGAACAAAGAGCTGTACAGAAAATTTTTCATGACCAGAAACGAACTGCAGGCATGCAAAGACGGGTATATTTATATCCATGACCAGTCCGCCCGTCTGGATACCATGAACTGCTGTCTTTTTGACGTTGCCAATGTATTAAAAGGCGGATTTGAGATGGGGAACGTATGGTACAATGAGCCGAAAACCCTGGATACAGCCTTTGACGTCATGGGCGATATTATTTTAAGCACTGCGGCGCAGCAGTACGGCGGCTTTACCGTACCGGAGGTGGATAAGATCCTGGCTCCCTATGCGGAAAAAAGCTATGCGAAGTATAAAGAAGAATTTCTGAAATATGTGGATCCTTCCTGGGAACAGGCAGAGGACAGAGCGAAAAAGTATGCCATGGATAAGGTCAGAAGAGACTATGACCAGGGCTGGCAGGGAATCGAGTACAAGCTGAACACGGTAGGATCCTCCAGAGGGGATTATCCTTTTGTGACAGTGACACTGGGACTTGGCATGGAGCGCTTCGAGAAGATGTGCAGCATCTCCCTTCTGGAAGTACATAAGGGAGGCCAGGGAAAGAAAGGGCACAAGAAACCGGTGCTGTTCCCCAAGATCGTGTTCCTGTACGATGAAAATGTACACGGAGAGGGTCAGATCGGGGAAGACGTCTTTGAAGCGGGGATTGCCTGCTCTGCAAAGACCATGTATCCGGACTGGCTTTCTCTCAGCGGAAAAGGCTATATCTCCAGCATGTACAAAAGATATAAAAAGGTCATCAGCCCCATGGGCTGCAGGGCTTTCCTCAGCCCCTGGTATGTAAGAGGCGGAATGAATCCTGCGGATGACAAGGATGAGCCTGTATTTGTAGGGCGCTTCAATGTAGGAGCCGTGAGCCTGCACCTGCCTATGATCCTGGCAAAAGCCAGATCCGAGAACCGGGATTTCTATGAGGTCCTTGATTTCTATCTGGAGATGATTCGCCAGCTCCACATCAGGACTTATGATTACCTGGGAGAGATGAGGGCTTCCACCAATCCTCTGGCATACTGTGAGGGCGGCTTCTACGGCGGCAATTTGAAGCCTTCTGACAAGATCAAGCCTCTCCTTAAGCCAATGACTGCATCCTTCGGCATTACGGCGTTAAATGAGCTTCAGGAGCTCTACAACGGCAAGTCTATCCGGGAGGACGGAGAATTTGCCCTGGAGGTGCTTCAGTATATCAACCGCAAGGTAGAACAGTACAAGAAAGAGGACGGCAACCTGTATGCTATTTACGGCACACCGGCAGAAAGCCTGTGCGGGCTGCAGGTAGAGCAGTTCAGGAAAATGTACGGCATTGTGGAGGGCGTATCCGACCGTCCTTATGTGAGCAACAGCTTCCACTGCCACGTGACAGAGGTGATGACCCCCATCGAAAAGCAGGACTGCGAAGGAAGGTTCTGGGAACTGTGCAACGGAGGAAAGATCCAGTATGTGCGCTATCCCATTGGCTACAATATTGACGCCATCCGGGCTCTGGTACGGCGCGCTATGGAGCTGGGATACTATGAAGGGGTAAACCTGTCCCTGGCATACTGTGACGACTGCGGACATGAGGAGCTGGAGATGGATGTATGCCCGGTATGCGGCTCCAGGAATCTGACAAAGATTGACCGTATGAACGGGTATCTGTCTTACAGCAGGGTTCATGGAGATACCAGGCTGAATTCGGCAAAGATGGCAGAGATAGCGGAAAGAAAATCCATGTAAGCTGCAGGTGCACAGCGCTTTGTGCAGATTGCATAGAAAATATTGAGAATTGCCCCTGAGAATTTTGTGTAGTATGCACAGAAAATCAGGGGCAAAATTGTAAGAATTCCATTTCCTTTTTTGAAGAAATATGGTAACATTACCTTAATTTCGGGAATTTTATCCGTCAGGAAAATTCTTGTTACGTTGGGAGGATAAAACATGAATTCTTATGATTATTTACTGGATCTTGCCATTATACTGCTGAGTACCAAGCTTTTCGGGCTTCTCACTAGGAAGGTGCGGATGCCCCAGGTAGTGGGAGCGCTGCTGGCAGGATTGATTTTAGGACCGGCATGCTTCGGAGTGCTGGAACAGACAGAATTTATCAAACAGACCTCAGAAATCGGCGTGATCGTGCTGATGTTCTGCGCAGGTTTGGAAACAGACATTGATGAGCTGAAGCGCAGCGGGAAGGCATCTTTTATCATTGCCCTGCTGGGTGTGGTTGTGCCTCTTTTCGGCGGTTTCGGGATCGCGGCGCTGTTTAACGGTCCGGGGATGCTGGAAGCATCTGCCAGCGCCAGCGCTACGCTGCAGAACTTTTTCATCGGTGTGATCCTGACAGCTACTTCCGTAAGTATTTCTGTGGAAACACTGAAAGAAATGGGAAAATTAAATACAAAAGCCGGCAATGCGATCCTGGGCGCGGCGATCATCGACGATGTGCTGGGTATTATTGCTCTGACAGTCATTACCAGTCTGGCGGACTCTTCCGTAAATGTATGGATCGTTCTGCTGAAGATCGTAGGTTTCTTTGTATTTGTTGGCTTGGGCGGCTATCTGATCCACATTCTCTTTGAGAAATGGGTGAGAGGATATGAAAGGGATCTGCAGAGATTTGTAATCATCGCGTTTGTTATCTGTCTGGTATTCTCTTACAGTGCGGAGAAATTCTTCGGTGTAGCGGATATTACAGGTGCGTTTTTTGCGGGGCTGATCATTACCAAGACCACGCATACCAATTATATCGCAAGGCGTTTCGGGATTTTATCCTATATTTTCCTGTCACCGGTATTTTTTGCCAATATCGGTCTGCAGGTGGTGCTTCCCCAGATGAGCGGCATGATCGTGCTGTTCGCAGTTCTTCTCAGCATTGTGGCAGTTCTTACAAAGATTGTAGGCTGCGGTCTGGGCGCTAAGATGTGCAAGTTTTCTAATCAGGACAGTATCCGGGTCGGTATGGGAATGATCTCCAGAGGTGAGGTGGCGCTGATCGTAGCTTCCAAGGGAAACAGCATGGGGCTGATTGCTCCGAACATTCTGGGACCGGTCATTATCGTAGTGGTAGTCACCACCATTGTATCCCCGATCCTTCTGAAGCTGACCTTCCAGGATAAGCAGAAAGCGCCGGAATACATAGAAAATGACCTGGCGAAACAGCTGGGTATCCTGGGTGATGAAGGGGAAAAAGACAGAAACCGTTTTGTAAGGACAAGGAAAAAAGACAAAACAAAAAGATAGAAAAGATAGATAAGACAAAAAGAAAAGGAAAACCGCTGCAGGCAGGTCTTGCGGCGGTTTCTTTCGGAAAGAGAGAAAACAGGAAAGGCAGGAATCAAAGGTGAAGCTACTTCTGACAGCAGTGAATGCTAAATACATCCATTCCAATCTGGCAGTTTACAGTATCCGGGCATATGCTCAAGCCAGAGGCATCCGGGCAGAACTTGCAGAATTTACCATTAACCAGCAAAAAGACGAGATTTTGAGGAACTTGTACGAAAGGCAGCCACAGGTCGTGTGCTTTTCCTGCTATATCTGGAATATTTCCTTTGTAAAAGACCTGATCCGGGATCTGAAGAAGATCCTGCCGGGGACAGAGATCTGGACAGGCGGTCCGGAAGTGTCCTATGACGCAGAGCGGTTCCTGACGGAAATGCCTCAGGTGAGAGGCGTCATGTGCGGGGAAGGGGAAGAAACCTTTCTGGAGCTGGCGCAGTATTACACTGCCTGCCAACAGGAAAAGCGATCAGAAGGAGAGACAAAAGAGCTGGCTGATATCCGGGGGATCATCTACAGACAGGAGCAGGAGATCAGAAAAAATCCGGCGAGGGAGATCCTGGACATGGATACACTGGTTTTTCCCTATGAGGATCTGTCCCGTTTTGCCAATAAGATTTTATATTATGAGAGCAGCAGGGGCTGCCCTTTTTCCTGCAGTTACTGTCTCTCCTCCATAGATAAGAAACTCAGGTTCCGAAGTCTTTCCCTGGTGAAAAAGGAACTTCAGTTTTTCCTGAATCATAAGGTGCCCCAGGTGAAATTTGTGGACAGGACCTTTAACTGCCGCAGAGACCATGCTATGGAGATCTGGCAGTATCTGAAAGAGCATGACAACGGTATTACCAATTTCCACTTTGAGATCTCCGCGGACCTTCTTGCCCAGGAGGAGATCCAGCTGTTAAATACCATGCGTCCCGGCGCGGTGCAGCTGGAGATCGGCGTCCAGTCCACGAATCCCCGGACCATCCGGGAGATCAGAAGGACTGCCAGCTTTGAGAAGATCCGGCAGCAGGTGGAGAAGGTGAAGGCAGGGAATAATATCCACCAGCATCTGGATCTGATCGCCGGGCTTCCCTTTGAGGACTGGGACAGCTTCCGGAAATCCTTCTGTGATGTGTATGCTTTAAAGCCCCAGCAGCTTCAGCTGGGATTTCTGAAGGTTTTGAAGGGTTCGTATATGTATGAGCAGGCAGAGGCGTATGGCTGCCTTTATAAATCCAGGGAACCCTATGAGGTGCTGGGAACCCGGTGGCTGGACTACGGGGAGATCTGCCGGTTAAAGGGTGTGGAGGACATGGTGGAGGTGTATTACAACAGCGGACAGTTTTCCAGTACCATAGAGGCGCTGGAAGAGCTGTTTGAGGATGCGTTTGCTATGTATGAAGCCCTTGCCGGATTTTATAAGCGAAAGGGATATGACGGGCTGTCCCATTCCAGGATCCGCCGCTATGAGATCCTGCGGGAGTTTCTGGAGGAACTGCCTGGGGCGGACCTGGAAGCTTTTGACCGGCGGATGGTCTATGACCTGTATGCGAGGGAGAAACTGAAGACACGCCCTGCCTGGGCGCCGGAACAGAAAGAATATAAGCGGCAGATCCGGGCGTTCTATGAGGAAGAGGCGCAGGAACCACGGTTTCTGAAGGATTATGCCGGATATCAGGCAAAGCAGCTGGAGAAAATGACCCACCTGGAAATCTTTGACCGGAGAGTCAGGGAAAAAGGCTGCCCCAAAGGTATCTGCGCGCTGCTTTTTGACTACAGAAGGAGAAATCCCCTCACCGGAGACGCTCTGGTCCATGAGGTGGAACTTGAAGGAAAGACAGGGAAGAGAATATGAGAGAATATGTATGCCTGGATCTGGAGACCACAGGACTTGCCCCAAAGACGGACAGGATCATTGAGATCGGGGCAGTGAAGATTAAAGATCAGACCGTTGTGGAGGAGTATTCCACTCTGGTAAATCCCAGGACAGAGATACCGGCGCGGATCACAGAGCTGACAGGGATCACCGGGGAGATGGTCAGGGACATGCCCTGCGTGGAGGAGGCAGTTTCCGGCTTTTTGGATTTCTGCGAAGATCTGCCCCTTTTGGGACACAATCTGCTCTTTGACTACAGTTTTATCAAGCACAGTGCAGTGAATATGGGACTGGATTTTGAGAAGAAAGGCGCGGATACGCTGAAGCTGGCAAGGCTTCTGCTTCCGGATCTGCCCAGCAGGAGCCTGCAGAACCTGCGGCTTTATTACGGCATTGCCCAGGGAGACGCCCACCGGGCGCTGGAGGATGCGCAGACCACCTGGAAGCTTTATGAGAAGCTGAAGGCAGAATTTCAGCCTTTGAGCCCGGAGCTTTTTACGCAGACGGATCTGATTTATAAAGTAAAGAAGCAGGGTCCCATCACCCCTGCCCAAAAACGTTACTTGCAGGATTTAGTAAAATATCATAGAATAGAGCTGAAAGTGGAGCCGGACAGTCTGACCAAGAACGAGGCATCCAGGCTGATCGACACCATACTGGGAACTTATGGAAAGATAGTAAGATAATAAGAGAATAAGAGAATGAGGTATTGAAATGATGAATCTGAATAATTCCAGGACCAAGAGGATCATTGCAGGGATTCTTGCCGTGCTCCTAGCTCTTGCCATGATCATTCCCATGGCAGTCACAGCTTTAGCGTAAACGCAGAACCAGGAACGAAATACAGACGGAAGGTTGCAGAACATGAAAATAGGAAAATTACCGGAGCCGGTGCTGATCCGCTCCGTATTAAAACAGGTAGCCCACAGAAGAGAAGAGGTCCTCGTAGGACCTGCAGTAGGACAGGACTGCGCTGTGATCGAAGGAAAAGAAGGAGAGGTCTTTGTCCTTTCCTCCGATCCCATCACAGGAACCACGAAAAACATCGGAAGGCACAGCGTCCATATTACAGCCAATGACCTGGCGGCTTCCGGGGCAGAACCGGTAGGGATCATGATCACGGTCCTTCTCACTCCCGAGACCACGGAAGAGGAGTTAAAGACCATGGTGAGAGACGTGGAGAGCGCCTGCCGGGAGCTGAATATGGAGGTCATGGGCGGACACACAGAGATTACAGATGTGGTAAAGCAGCCTCTGATTTCCCTGACCGGAGTAGGAAAGATCCGGAAAGAGCAAGTCCTCACCACCTCTTCTGTGAAGCCGGGACAGGATATCGTCATCACCAAATGGATCGGTCTGGAGGGAACCTCCATTGCCGCAAAGGAGAAGGAAGCCGTGCTTCTGGAGCGGTTCGCGCCGTCCTTTGTGGAGACAGCCAAAAAATTTGACCAGTACCTGTCCGTGGTGCCGGAGGCAAAGATCGCCAGAGAATGGGGAGTTTCTGCCATGCATGACATCACAGAGGGAGGCGTTTTCGGCGCGCTCTGGGAGATGGGAAGCGGATCCGGCGTGGGTCTGGACATTGACCTGAAGCGGATCCCGATCCGTCAGGAGACCGTAGAGGTCTGCGAGGTTCTGGGGCTGAATCCTTATATCCTGATGTCCAGCGGTTCTATGATGATCGCTGCGGACGACGGCTGGGGACTTGTGCGCAGGCTGGAGCAGGCAGGGATCCATGGGGCTGTTGTGGGAAAAGCCACAGCAGGAAATGACCGGATTTTAAGAAACGGGGAAGATACCAGATATCTGGATAAACCCCAGAGCGATGAATTGTATAAAATTTACCAGAGCTGAGGAGAGAACCATGGCAAAACTGAATGTTGTATTATTTGAGCCGGAGATCCCTGCCAATACAGGGAATATCGGAAGAACCTGCGTGGCAACAGGAACCAGGCTGCACCTGATCGAGCCTCTGGGCTTTCGTCTCAGTGAAAAAGAGATCAAGCGCGCGGGCATGGACTACTGGAAAGATCTGGATGTTACGACTTATGTAAACTATCAGGACTTTCTGGAGCGAAATCCGGGAGCCAAGATTTATATGGCAACTACAAAGGCGCCGAAAACTTATGTGGATGTGCAGTATGAAGAGGACTGCTACATCATGTTTGGAAAGGAGAGCGCCGGCATTCCGGAGGAGATCCTTCTGCAGAATCAGGAAACAGCAGTGCGCATTCCCATGATCGGCGATATCCGTTCCCTGAACCTGAGTAATTCTGTGGCAATCGTGCTTTACGAAGCTCTGCGGCAGAATCATTTTGACCATATGCAGCTGGAAGGACATCTGACCAAATACCAGTGGAAATAGCAGGAAACGACAGGTTTTTGGGAAAGCAGGAAAGGAAGACTGCTGCTCCTGGAGAGTAAGAGAAAAAAAGGGAAAAGAAAAAAGGACAGTTCTGCGCAGGCAGCGGAAAATTCTGCTGCGCTGCATAGGCAGGACTGTCCTTTTTTGTCAGATTCAGGATTTAGACCGGCATCTGGAAGCAGGCGCCGGACCTGTTCATTGAGGATCTGTTCTTTGGGAATCTGTTCTTTCGTGACCTGAACTTTCAGGGCTTATTCTTCCTTGCTGTCCTCCTCCGGGCTTTTTGCCAGAGTGAAGATGAATTCTGTGCCAACGCCCTCGGTACTGATCACGTTGATATTCTGCTGGTGGGAGCTGATGATCTCTTTTACAATGGAAAGCCCCAGACCAGTGCCTTTGCGGTCCTTGCCTCTGGAGGAATCAATCTTGTAAAAACGGTCCCAGATTTTCCCCAGGCTTCCCTTGGGAATTCCGCAGCCGGAATCCTTTACAGAGATGAAAACCGTCTCATGCTTTAAGGTGGATTCAATCTTGATCACAGAATCCTCAGGACTGAATTTAATGGCGTTGTCGATTAAATTATACAGAACCTGCTGGATCTGTCCCATGTCTGCCCGGACGAACAGGGTCTGCCCGGTGAGCAGCAGTTCTATGGAGATTCGTTTCTCCCGGCAGGTGCCTTCAAAGGTGGCTGCCGTGGTTTTGATGATCCGGTTGATATCAAAATCTGAGTAATCCAGCTGCCTGCCCGGCTTGTCCAGATCATTCAGGGTGATCAGACTCTGGGTCAGTTTATACAGCCGGTCTGTCTCATAGACCACGATGTTTAAGTATTTCTCCTGCATTTCAGGCGGGATGGTCCCGTCCAGGATAGCTTCGGTGTAGCCTTTGATGGAGGTCAGCGGAGAGCGGAAGTCATGGGATACATTGGCGATGAATTTCCGCTGGTAGTCCCCGGTCTTGGCAAGTTCGTCCGACATATAGTTCAGAGTCAGGGCGAGATAGCCCAGCTCATCCTGCTTGCCCAGGGGGATGTTGTATTTCAAATTACCGGAGGCAAAGGCATCCGCGCCCTGGATGATCTTCTGCAGAGGGCGGTAGATCATGAAGGAAAAGACAGGAATGATCGCCAGCAGGATCAGCATGAAAAGACCGAACAAGAGGTAAATGATATTCATGATCTGGTCTCTTTGATGCGTCACGATGCTCATAGGCAGGTGAAGGCTCACATAGCCCACCACGTCCATGCCCAGGGTGACCGGAGCCATAACGCTTAAATGTTCCTGGGAAAATTCCCCGAAAAAGCTGCCGATGGTATAATAAGACCCATTGGAAAATACGGGATTAAAATTTTCAATGGCAATAGGCTCCTCAGGAACAAATTCCAGGGAAGTGTCCAGGAGGATTTCCCCTTCAGCGCTGATGAGGCAGATCCGGGCGTCCTGGTATGAGGCGACGTTCTTTAAATTGGCAAAGATATTCTCCACAGTCACGGACTCCTGGTAGTACTTTGCCGCCCGGCTCTGGGCGATGTTGGTGGCTTCCCGGTACAGCTCGCTGCTGTATACGGATTCCACATGCTTCTGGGCAAGAGAATTACCCAGAAAAGAGATCACCGCAAAGCCGATGACGCCCAGAAGGACGATGGCAAAGATAAATTTTACATACAAGTATTTTTTCATTTATTTTTGACCTCGAATTTATAGCCGATGCCCCAGACGGTGGCAATGGACCATGCCGGATGGTCTTTGATCTTTTCCCGCAGCCGCTTGATATGCACGTCTACGGTACGGGTATCTCCGATGTATTCGTACCCCCAGATATGATCCAGAAGCTGCTCCCGGGTGAAAACCTGGTTGGGAGAAGAAGCCAGGAAGTATAGAAGCTCCAGTTCCTTGGGCGGCATATCCACCTGTTCTCCGTAATAAACCACCGAATAATTGGTCAGGTTGATCGCCAGATCCGGGTATTCTACATATTTTCCGGCAGGCTGTGTGGCAGGCGCCACGGTGGGCTGGTATCTGCGCAGGACAGCTTTGACTCTGGCTACCAGTTCTTTGGAGTCAAACGGCTTGATCATATAGTCGTCTGCGCCCAGCTCCAGTCCCAGCACCTTGTCAAAGATCTCGCCTTTGGCTGAGAGCATGATGATGGGAACATTGGATTTGTGCCGGATCTCCCGGCAGACCTGGTAGCCGTCAATGCCGGGAAGCATCAGATCCAGAAGGATCAGGTTGGGAGCAAAGGAAGCGAACGCCTTCAGCGCTTCTTCTCCGTCGTTTACAATTTTCGTGTCATAGCATTCTTTGGTCAGATACAGAGAGATCAGCTCTGCGATATTGTTGTCATCGTCAACGATGAGAATTTTCTGTTTGACTGCCATTAGGCAATACCCCCTTATTCATCATGACCGGAAGCGGGAAATCCCGCCTGAGGTCATTTCTTAAATTCTACAATAGTTACGCCGGCATCGCCTTCCCCGAATTCAGCCAGGTGGAAATCCTGTACATATTTCAGCCGCTTCAGGTAATTGTGGACGCCTTTTCTCAGGGCTCCGGTGCCCTTGCCGTGAACAACGCGCACACTGCTCAGATGAGCCAGGTAGGCATCGTCCAGGTATTTATCCAGTTCTGCGACCGCCTCGTCCACGGTCTTGCCCAGAAGGTTGATCTCCGTGCGGATGGAGGCGGACTTGTTCATCTTGATCTTTCCGGCTCCGGTGCGCTGCAGGGAAGGTCCGGTGATCACAGGCTCATCGATCAGCTGCAGATCCGATAAATGGACTTTGGAACGGAGAATGCCCATCTGGACAAAGAGCATTCCTTTGGCGTCCGGTTTGGAGCTGACGGTGCCCTTTACATTCAGGCTTAAAACCTTGACTGCGTCTCCCAGGGAGATGTCCTTGGCAGTCAGGGAGGATTTCTTTTTCTCCGGTGTCTTCAGCGCCATCTTCTTTCCGGCGTGATCCATTTTCTGGCGAAGCTCGGAGCGGCGTTTCTCCAGCTCCTTGGCAGAGAGGGTCTCGGAGCCCGCCTTGTTGAAGATCTTCATGGTCTGATCTGCGTATTCCTTTGCCTCCCGGAGGATCCGGTGGGCTTCTTCATTGGCATTCTGCAGGATCCGCTCTTTCTGCTGGTCCAGTTTGTCCTGCTTTTCTTCCAGCCGAGCTTTCAGCTGTGCCACTTCTTCCTTGTAAGCGGCGATCTGTGCCTGCTCCGATTCAATGGTCCTGCGGCTGTCTTCCAGAGTGGAGAGTACGTCTTCAAAGGATTCATCTTCTTTGCTGATCTGCTCCTTTGCTTTGTCGATGATATAGGAAGGAAGCCCCAGCTTTCCGGAAATAGCGAAAGCGTTGCTCTTTCCGGGGATCCCGATCAGGAGCCGGTAAGTAGGACGAAGGGTTTCCACATCGAATTCACAGGAGCCGTTCTCCACGCCTTCTGTGGAAAGGGCATAGACCTTCAGTTCGCTGTAATGGGTGGTTGCCATGGTGCGGATGCCCTGCTCATGGAGATGAGAGAGAATGGCGATAGCAAGAGCCGCGCCCTCCGTAGGATCCGTGCCTGCGCCCAGCTCGTCAAAGAGCACCAGGGAATGCTGATCTGCCTTTTCCAGGAAACGGACTACATTGGTCATATGGGAGGAAAAGGTACTTAAAGACTGCTCAATGCTTTGTTCGTCCCCGATATCCGCATAGACTTCCCGGAATACACTGAGCCGGGAATGGTCAAATGCCGGAATGTGAAGCCCGGACTGTCCCATAAGGGTCAGCAGACCCACGGTTTTTAAGGAGACCGTCTTTCCGCCGGTGTTAGGTCCGGTGATGACCAGCAGGTCAAAAGTGTCTCCCAGACGCACGTCAATGGGCACGACCCGGTGCTTATCGATCAGCGGGTGACGGGCTTTTTTCAGTTCAATGATGCCCTCGGTGTTGAAGATAGGTTCTGTGGCATTCTGGGCTTTTGCCAGAAGCGCCCTGGCGAAAATGAAATCCAGCTGCGCCAGGACTTTCAGGTTGTCCTCCAGGAATTCCAGCTGCTCTGCGGCTGCCTGGCTCAGATCAGAGAGTACGATCTCGATCTCTGCCTGCTCTTTGATCTCCAGTTCCCGCAGGTCATTGTTCAGCTTGACCACTGCCATGGGTTCTACAAAAAAGGTAGAGCCGGTGGAGGACTGGTCGTGGACCATGCCGGGCACCTGGCTTTTGTACTCCGCCTTTACGGGAATACAGTATCTGCCGTTTCGCATGGTGATCACGGCGTCCTGGAGATAAGCTCTGCCGCCTCCGCTTACATAGGAAGACAGCTGGCTGTGGATCTTGTCATTGGTATTTTTCATGGCGCGGCGCACCTGCTTTAAGCCGGGGCTGGCGTCGTCGGCGATCTCCTCTTCGGAGAGGATGCACCGGCGGATTTCCAGGGCAAGAGGCGTCAGAGGCTGGATCACGTCAAACAGAGCGTCCAGGCAGTCTCCTTCCTGCTCTTCGTTTTCCCGTCTGGAATAGGCCTTGGCTTTGTTGGCAGTTTCCAGGAGAGAACATACTGCCAGAAGTTCTCCTGTGCCTAGGGTGCTGCCGATCTCCAGCCGTTTTAAAGAACCCCGGATATCCTTTAACCCGCCAAAGGACAGAGAGCCCTTCTGGTAGATCCTGGACAGGGCGTCCGCGGTCTCCTGCTGGAGCGTTTCAATCTGGACAAGGTCGGATAAAGGGGTGAGCCGGCGGCACATTTCTTTTCCTAATGAGGAGGTGGCGCAGGCTTCCAGCTGGGTCACGATCTTGTCATATTCTAAAGTTTTTAATGCTTTTTGATTCATAAATTCACCTGTTTTCCGTTAAAATTTTCAGTGGGAATTAACACCTCCATTTTACATGAAATGGACGGGAAAGAAAACCCCTGCCGCGGGGAAAATTCTTTGTCAGGAAATCTTCATAAAAAGTTCATAAATTTTTGATACAATATATCAAAATCCAGCCTCAGATCAGAGGAAAGATGCCGAAACAGCAAGAGAGTACGGGCAGCGGGAAAACGGCAGAATTCTTAAAACGGAGAGATAGACTATGGACGAACAGAAAAGAGC
>NHCFC00100__coassemble_1481_pt1 | contig 30397 bp, 35 predicted proteins | sample NHCFC00100__metabat2_low_PE_019 | metagenome-assembled genome bin NHCFC00100
ACCGGAAAGAGATACCTGTTCGTATCTGCTCTCCGGCAGTCCTTTTGCCTATGTAAAAAAGCCCGTCGCTTTTCTTGTTTCTCTGTTCCCTTTTATACATTCAGCTGAAGCTGCACTTCCTCTTCTGCCTCTGCCTTGAAATCTTCCACCTGCACCGGATCGATCTCCGGCAGCTCGTCCAGTCCCTGTACGCCGAAATTTCTGAGAAATTCTTCCGTGGTCCCTAACAGGATGGGGCGTCCGGGAGCGTCCAGCCTTCCCACTTCCTGGACCAGATTGTATTCGATCAGTTTATTGACCGCATGGTCGCATTTGACGCCGCGGATCTTTTCAATCTCCAGCTTGGTAACCGGCTGCTTATAGGCGATAATAGACAGGGTTTCCAGCATCACGTCAGACAGAACTGCCTTTTTCGGCTGCAGAGCCAGTTTTACCAGGCAGTCATAGTATGCCTCTTTGGTACACATCTGATAGGCGTTTTCCAGCTCTATGATCTGGATGCCCCTGTCTTCCTCCTGATATTTCAGCATCATATTCTGTATGATCTTCCTGGTGGTATCCTGGTCATGCCCGACTGCTTTGGCGATGGCGCTTAGCTCCACCGAATTTCCCATCGCAAACAGCAGCGCCTCTATGGCTCCTTCCAGTCTTTTTATCTCCATGCTTTTATCCTCTCTCCATACGGCTCTCAATCTCGATCTCACCAAAGATCTGCTCCTGCCGGATCATTATTTTTCCCGTTTTCATCAGCTCCAAGATGGCAAGAAACGTAACGATCACCTGCACCTTGCTGGCTTGTCTCTGCAACAGACTGCGGAAGGAAAACCTGGCGTGCTGCCGGGCGTATCTCTCTACCTCCGTCATTTTATCCGGAAGGCTGACCTCCTCCTGCTCAATCTTGCCGAACTTGCTGCGGATAGGATCCAGTTTATTTTCCTGCCTGCGCATGACACTTTTAAAGATCTCATTGAGTTTTTCCAGTGTCAGATGATCCAGAAGCCGGGACGTATCCACCGGCTCCCGGTAGGACAGGACCTCCTTGGGCACAGAGGGCAGCTTGTAGACATGCTTTGCTGCTTCTGCCATACGGTCCCGCAGTTCATAAGACATATACTTATACATCTTATACTCTAAAAGCTGGCGCACCAGCTCTTCTCTGGGGTCTTCCTCCTCCCCTTCTTCGCTGACTTCCTTGGGAAGGAGCATCCGGCATTTAATGGAGATCAGCGTCGCCGCCATCACCATGAATTCACTGACCACATTCAGATCTTCCCGCTCCATCTGGTGGATATACTCCATGTACTGGTCCGTGATCTCCACAATGGGAATATCGTAAATATTGACTTTATTTTTCTCGATCAGATGCAAGAGCAGATCCAGCGGTCCCTCAAACACCTGCAGCTTCACGGGAATTCCCATGGTTCCTGCTCCTTCCTCCTGATTTTTACAGTCCTTTTTTCCGCTGAAAGCCATTTTACACTATTTCTTTGGAAAAGTCTACCCTGTCTGCCTGTTTCATTTCCTGCTCCTGCGCCCGGGTGCAGGGTACGCTGCTGTATCTTGCCTGCTCATAGATCTGGTGCAGACGGTCCCTTTCAGAAGAAGGCTTCAGCCCTGCCTGCTCCTCCAGTTCTTTGGGCGTTTCCGTACCGGAGGGCTTAGTCTTCCCATATTTCAGGATCTGCTGCCTGTAATATCGGCGGATCCTTTCCTTTGCACTGTATTTATGAAAAAATCCGATGACTTTACGCCTTGGTCTCAGTCGTTCTCTTTTTTCTTTTCCCGCTGCTTCGATGGACTCCAGCACATCTCCGTTCTCACTGCGTCCGGCTTCGTATCTGCGGTACAGCCAGATGATGAAATACACCACTCCTGCCAGAAATGCCAGGATCACTGCGGCGACCAGCAGCTTTTCCACTGCCTGGAAAAGCGCATGCAGGAAAGCGGGCATTTGCCCTTCTTCTGCCTTGGGGAAGGGATTCTGGGCGTCCTGGGTCATCATCTGTTCCTCATAGGTACTGTCGCTTTCCAGCCCCCGCAGCAGCCAGGAAAGGAATGACCGCAGCAGGTATCCCAGTCCGTAGATCCCCTGGCGCAGCCCTGAAAAAGGCAGAAATGCCATGCCTGCCAGGGTGGCAAGGGTAATCAGCCCAAGCAGCAGACGGTTATTTCCCATGATGGCGCTTTGGGGAAACCTGTGCAGCTTCTGGTTTTCCCGGCATACCCAGAGAACTGACTCCCGGTTGCACACCCAAAGGATCAGCAGCCAGTAAAGCACGGCTGCGCACAAAGCTGTATACTCCAGCAGTGTCCTCTGGAGATACAGACTATAAAAATAGACCGCAGCAAATACGCCGAGAAACGGATATTCCGGTCTGCACAGGATCCCATACACATCACGGACCCGGTCCGCGAAATAGCCAAAGGCGATCATTGCGGTAAAGACTGCAAGCCCTGCCTTCTCCAGCAGACTGCTTCCCACAAGCCAGCCGCCCCAGAGGAAAACACCGGTAAAGAAAAAATAACTCCAGATATGCTTTCCCTTTTCCTTATTCCAGTACAGACCAAAAACCGGGAGCAAAAAATACAGGGCTTTCAGCAGCTGCCCGGCATCTGCTGCCTTCGACAGAGACAAGAGGGCAAAATACAGCACGGCTGTCAAAAGCCAGGCATGGATACCTCCATAAAGAGTCAAAAGCCGATCTCTCATCCTTTCTTCACCTCCCAGCGGATCACCTGCATAGTTCTGCTGTTTCTGACCTTCAGTTCCATTTCCGGATAAAGAGCTGCCAGAAAGACGCAGCCCTGATTCTTCCTTCCCAGCTCTTCCATAGCAAGGACAAGCTCCTCATATTGGTTCCTGGTGATCAGGATGCAGAATGCCTCTTCTGACAGCAGCCCGTTCTTCCTGGCTGCCAGACACTGGGAAAATTTTCCCGGCGCTTTATTCAGATCCATCCTGGACAGGCTCTGCAAAATCCTGGTACTCTGCCCCTTGCCGGCTCTGGCTGGCACACAGATCTCTTCCCCAGATACACAGTCCCTGCCGTTGCTGATCACGCCGGTTTCTATTCCTCTGCCAAGGAACTCCTCTGCCAGAGCGGCAGCGATCCGGATGCCGGTTTCGTGGAGCTCTTCGTATTTCCAGATAGTCTCATCCTCCACATCCAACAGCAGCCAGACCTTTCCGGCAGTGGTGGAATCCTGCATATTCACCATATAGGTTCCGGTTCTGGCGCTTGCTTTCCAGTTGATGCGGTTCATGGGATCTCCCGGTGCATACTCCCGGATACCCCGGAAGGTAAAGGGATCCTCCAGCAGCCGTTTTCTCTCTTCCAAAACTCCGCTGAGCTTCTGGAACAGCTCCGCAAAGTTCTGTCCGCTCTCTTTCTTCGGATACACGTATAAATAGGTGCTGACCGGGCAGGTACTGTACAGCTCTCCGGACATCAGAGGCCCCTTCGTGAACAGCTCGGTCTGGGTGATCTCGTAATACCCTCGCTTTAAGGCGCTAAACGGCACCTGCCGGATGATCCTCTGCCAGCTCATGACGGAAAAGATATCTCTCTTATAGGTATTGTCTGACACACTGGCATTCTCTTCTTCAGAGAAACTCAGATTCCGGTTCACCATAAAGCCCGCCTGGAGCATAGGCAGAAACAGCCATTTCCTGTTTTCAATGATCTCGGTCAGAGTTCCCCCTTCTCCTTCTGTCACAGCTGTCTCCTCAAAATGAAGTGTCATCCGAAGCTGCCTGTCCCAGTTTTTCTTATAGTACACGCCTGCCAGGTACTGAATCAGAACAGCTCCCAGCAGCACCAGCAGTATCGTCATCTTCCATTTCCCCAATCTTCCGTGGGAACAGGCACCTGTCCCAGGATTTTTTCTATCAGTTCTTTTTCTCTTCCGGCTCCCGTCCCCAGGATCAGCCTGTGGGCAAGCACCGGAACTGCCAGGGTCTTAATATCCTCCGGTACCACGTAGGTCCGCCCCTGCACATAAGCATACGCCTTTGCAGACTGGAAAAAAGCAATGCTGCCTCTGGGACTTACCCCGCCCAGGATCTCTCCGTTTTCACGGGTTGCCCTTACCAGCTCCAGCAGATATTCCTGCAGCTCCGGGTGCACAGAAACCTCCCGGAATTCTTTCTGCGCTTTTTTCAGTTCTTCCGAACTGCAGACCGGTTCCAGCTCCAGCAGAGGGTCTGCTTTGTCAAACCGCTCCAGAATGGCAAGCTCCTCCTCTTTTGTGGGCATCCCCAGGGAAAGCCGCATCAGGAAACGGTCCATCTGTGCCTCCGGAAGAGGAAAGGTTCCTGCATTTTCTATGGGATTCTGGGTCGCTATGACGAAAAACGGCTCCTCCAGCTTCCTGGTCACTCCGTCTGTGGTAATCTGTCCCTCTTCCATACATTCCAGGAGACTGGACTGGGTCCTGGGCGCGGCACGGTTGATCTCATCCCCCAGAAGAATGTTGGTAAACGCCGGACCTTCCCGGAATACAAACTCTCCCTTCTTCTGGTCATAATAATTCAGTCCCGTCACATCGGAGGGCAGCAGATCCGGGGTAAACTGCACTCTGGAAAACCGGCAGTCTACCGATTTTGCCAGCGCCTTTGCCAGCTTGGTCTTGCCTGTCCCGGGCACGTCCTCCAACAGGACATGACCTCCCTCCACCAGGGCAGTCAGGATCAGATCGATCACCTTTCTTTTTCCCACGATTACCTTCTCAATGTTATCTCCTGCTTTTTTTAAAATATTTTCGTTCATCTGTCTGATACTCCTTCTGCTTTTTTCTTCCCGGGCTTACAGGTGATCACCAGCAGCTCTCTGGGATTAAAAATTCTCAGAGGAATGGTGTGTTCTCCCAGCCCGGCGCTGACAATGGCTGTTCTGTCTCCTTCCTGAAACTGCCCCCGGCAATAGCGGGGAAAAAGCCTCAGATCCGGGCTTATGGCGCCTCCCAGCCCGGGAACCCGGACCATGCCCCCGTGGTAATGCCCGGAAAGGGCAAGGTCGGCTCCCCAGGCAAGATATTCCCGGGTATATCTGGGCGTATGGGCGAGAAGGATCTGGAATTCTTCTGCTGCAGCTCTCCCTGTAAAATGATTTAACTCCCGGACCGTCAGCTGTTTCTTCTTTCCCTTATTGTAATAAAAATGGGGAAGCGCCAGACCGGTAACTGCCACGGCTTCTCCTTTGAACTTTTCATGGGCTGTCCTGTTTTCCAGCAGATGCACCCCCAGCTTGCGTATCCGCTTCTCAAAGACCAAATAGTCCCTTCCAAAGGTTTCCGGATATAATTTCATTCTGTGCTCATGATTTCCCAGAGAATAATAAACCGGGGCGATCTTCACTGCCTCTTTCAGAAACTCCAGCGCCGGTGCAAGAGGCGCCTTCTCTTTCCCCAGCACCAGATCTCCGGCGATCAGGATGGCATCGGGCTTTTCCTCCCTTATGGCAGAGAGAAGCTTCTCATTTTTTTCTCCGAAGACTACATTGTGAAGATCGCTGACCATCACGAAGGTCAGATTTTTCTTGGATAATTTCTCTGTGGTAACTGTGTATCTGGTTTTTACAAATTTCTTCAATGTCTTTACCTGCTGCTTTCCCAATTCATATGGATTTTTCAATATTTTAACGCATTTTGCCGCAAAAAAAAAGAGGCTTGTCACCCAAAAGAAAGAGCACTGAAAAGAAAGACCTTGCGCCGGAATACATCACGGCACAGGTCTTCCTTTCCAGTGAAAAGTCTATTGGCTCCCCAAAAAATATTTCCAGGTCTTTTTCAGATAATCTCCATAGTCTGCCCGCTGTGCGTCCTCTGTCAGAACAATCTTTACCGCTCCGATTTTTTCCCCATCCAGATAATACTCTGCCGTTCCGGCTGTATCCCCTTTTTTCGCCGGAGCCTGGATGCTGTCCTTTAGCTGTACCTTTTTCTCAATCTGCTCCAGCGCTTTTCCCTGGGTATCCAGATACCGGAACTCCCCTGCATATTCACAGGAAATCTCTTCCTCCCTGGCGCCTTTCAGCGCAATCTTGGGCAGAGGCTCCTGATTCTCATCCACATAGAGGCTGCAGGTGCCGAAGCCCAGGTTCAGCATGGCAGCCGCATCCTGAAACCGCACCTTATAATCCGGCGCTGTCATTACCACACTGATCAGGGTAATGCCGTTTCTCTGCGCCACCGCAGATACGCAGTATTTTGCCGCGCTGGTGCTGCCTGTCTTTAATCCCACGCAGCCGTCATAGCTGCGGATCAGTTTATTGGTATTGGTCAGCCCAAATTCACTGCTGCCCTTGTCAGTTACATGGGTAATGGTATCCATCCACACAGAAGAGTATTCCAGGATCTTGGGATATCTGGTAACCAGTTCTCTGGACATAAGCGCCACATCGTAAGCGCTGGTATAATGGTTGTCAGACTCTGTCAGCCCGCAGCAGTCCTCGAAATGGGTATTTTCCATCCCCAGCCCTGCGGCTCTCTCATTCATGCGCCGGACAAATTCGCCCTCGCTTCCTGCAATGTGCTCTGCCATGGCAACGCTGGCATCATTGCCCGATGCAATGACAATGCATTTGATCAGAGTTTCCACGGTCTGCTTTTCTCCCTCTTCCAAAAATACCTGGGAGCCGCCCATGGATTTAGCGTAAGCACTGGTCACCACAGGATCCTCCATATGTAAGCTGCCCTTTTCCAGCTCGTCAAAGATCAGGATCAGCGTCATGATTTTTGTGATACTGGCTGGCTTTACCTTTGTATCTTTTTCTTTCTCATAAAGCACCGTCCCTGTGGAAGCTTCCATCAGGACTCCATGGGGCGCCGTGATCAATGCTTCTCCTTCTGCCCTCACCGGGGCTGCCATGCCGGACAGCAGCCCGAAAAACACCAGCATGCCAATCCAGAACTTCGCTGCCGCTTTTTGCATCTTACTCTGCTCCTGGCTGTACCCTTTACAGTATTCTAAGCCGCAAAGCAGGAAAATATGACAAAAGACAAAAGAAAAAACCTTTAAACACCAGCGGTCTAAAGGTTTTCCTGAATGATCTCTTTTCTTTCTCCCCCGGAAGGAAGCCTGTCCCTGCGTCTCACATAGAGACTGTGCAGAAAGTCCGCGGCAAAGAGAAGCAGCGCCAGACTGCCCAGCCTTCTGCCCATTTCCACAGAATAACTGCTCACCACATGCTCCACGCTCCTGTGAAGGAACCAGAACAAAAACACCGTATAAAATCCCCAGGCAATGGTACTTTCCAGACACAAAATCCCTTTATAATTAAAGGGTTTCTCTGAATAATCCCACCAGACCTCCCCGAAAACCCGGAGCATCAGGCGCGCGGTGAAGTATTCCAGAAGCGTCGGAAAGATGCAGCCCAGAAAATACAGCAGCAGCACATTGTGGCATACCGGCTGCAGGATAAAATAAACAGAAAGGGCGCCCACCCCGTAAATAGGACAAAAAGGTCCTTTCACAAAGCCTCTGTTGGTTAATTTTCTGTTGCAGACAGACATATAGGCGGACTCTACGATCCAGCCCAGGATACTGTATATCAGGAACCACTGGACAATATGGTAGACATCGGTTCCCAGCATTGGTTTTGCCCACGGCATCATCTTATCTTCTCTCCTTAGCTTTCAAAATCTCTTTTTCATCATAGCATGAACTTTCTTATATGTCTATTCCGCCTGCTGGTGTTTCTAAAATTATCCTAAACTTTCCATAAACAATTTCCACGATTTCACAGCATCGGCGCAAACAGCCTCAGAATACTCTGCAGCCCTCTGCGGAAAATATTCTGGCTCTGACAGAATTTCAGGTCGATGAGCCGGCACTGCTCAAAGGTTTTCACCATATCTTCCTTTACCTGCCCTACGGCTCTGCACCGGTACATCCAGGCTGCGCACTCAAAATGCAGGTACAGACTGCGGTAATCCAGGTTAATGGTCCCCACCACTGCAAATTCATCATCACAGACAAAGTTTTTCGCGTGGATAAATCCCGGTGTATATTCATAGATCTTAACCCCTGCCTCTACCAGCTGGCTGTAATAAGACTGGGTCAGCAGGAACACAACCTTTTTATCCGGGATCGCCGGGGTGATGATCCGCACATCCACGCCCTTTTTGGACGCCAGGCACAGCGCTGTCATCATTTCATTGTCAATGATCAGATAAGGAGTGGAAATATACACGTATTTCTTTGCCTGATTGATCATATTCAGATATACATTCTCTCCCACAGTCTCACTGTCCAGAGGGGAATCCCCGTAAGGCTGCACATATCCGTCTGTCTCAAACTCCTCCGGATGATAGATATAAGGACCATACGCCGGAAGATGGGTCGTTGTCCTGGTGATCACAGACCACATCTGCAGGAACATGACGGTCAGGTTCCACACGCCTTCCCCGCAGAGACGGATCCCGGTATCCTTCCAGTGTCCGAACCGCACCTTCTCGTTAATGTATTCATCTGCCAGATTGATCCCTCCGGTATAGCCGGTATGTCCGTCGATCACCAGAATCTTTCTGTGGTCCCGGTTATTGAGTACAATATTTAAAATAGGGCGCACCGGATTAAACGCCGCGCACTTGATCCCCTTCTCCTGAAGCTTTTTATAATACCGGGCAGGCAGGGTATTGACACAGCCCATATCGTCATAGATCAGCCGCACGTCTACCCCTTCCTTCGCCTTTCTCTCCAGCACATCCAGGACCGTCTGCCACATTCTTCCTTCGTCGATGATAAAATACTCCAGAAAGATAAAGTGCTCCGCCTTTTCCAGGTCCTCCATCATATCCACAAACATGTCGTCTCCCACCGCATAATATTTGGTGGTGGTATTTTTATGCAGGGGGAATCCTGCGTAGTCCCGGATATAGGCAGACTGTATGGAAGCCCCCTCATCCAGGGTTTCCAGTTCTTTTCTTGTCCCGGCATCCTCTTTGAAATAATTCCGGATGCGTCTGACCACCATCTCGGATTCCAGCATCATTTTCTTCGCCACTCGCGACTGTCCCAGAAGCAGGTACAGCATCACGCCGAACACAGGAACTGCCAGGATCAGGATGGTCCATGCCAGCTTGTAAGAAGGATTGATCCTTTTATTTACGATCCACAGCGCCAGGACCAGGCTCAGCAGAGAGATGACATTCATCACATAGCCGGAAAAAGCCCCCAGCCCCAGGACCATGGCGAAAATCCAGATCAGCTGCAGAAGCACCGCTACGACTGTCACAAAAAGTCTGCTGGATATCAGGTCAATAATTTTTTTCATAAATTGTCTTTTTCTCCTGAAAGGTAAAAAAGCCTCTGGCATTTCCAGAGGCTTTTACTGCACATTAATTATATTTACGTTTTCTAGCTGCTTCAGATTTTTTCTTACGACGAACACTAGGTTTCTCGTAATGCTCTCTTTTACGGATTTCCTGCTGAATGCCTGCCTTAGCACAGCTACGCTTGAAACGACGTAAAGCGCTATCCAAAGTCTCGTTCTCTTTTACGATTACGTTTGACATAGTCTCACACCTAACCTCCCTCCAGCTGTAAATTGTGCATAATACAACTGTCTGGGTATTTTTATTGCACAACAGATATTATACCAGATTTTCTCTATTCGTCAACTGTTTTAAATGATTTTTTCTAAAAAATCGCAATTATTTTAACTGAGCTGACAAAATGTTCGCTGCTTCTTCTAAAGCCTCCGGCACCTTCTCCGGATTCCTGCCTCCTGCCTGCGCCATATTGGGGCGTCCGCCGCCGCCTCCGCCGACTATGGCAGCAATGCCTTTGATAAGATTGCCTGCATGTGCCCCTGCTTTCTGCGCCTCCTGGGTCACCATGGAGAGAAGGTTCACCTTGCCTCCTGCTACACTGGCAAGAACGATCACGCCCTCACCCAGTTTTTCCTTTAACTGGTCTCCTAAGTCACGCAGTCCGTTCATATCCACGTCAGAAAGAGAAACTGCCAGCAGCTTCACGCCTTTTACTTCCTGTACCTGGTTCATCACATCGCCCACTGCCTCCTGCGCCATTTTGGCTTTCAGAGACTCGTTTTCACTATGCAGAGCTTTCACTTCTGCCTGCAGGTGAGCGATCTTTTCTTCAATCTCAGCCGGTGAGGTCTTCAGCATTGCCGCAATCTCAGCCTGACGCTTTTCGATCTCTCTGTAATAAGCAAACACGCCTTCGCCGGTCAGCGCTTCAATACGGCGCACGCCTGCCGCGATTCCAGACTCGGATACGATCTTAAAGGTGGTGATCACACTGGTGTTTGCCACATGGGTTCCGCCGCAGAGTTCTTTCGAGAAATCTCCCATGGAAACCACCCGGACTTTCTCTCCGTATTTTTCGCCGAACAGCGCCATAGCGCCGGTCTTCTTAGCCTCTTCAATATCCATCACATCCGTGCGCACCGGAAGGGCTGCACGGATCTCCTGGTTCACCAGCGCTTCTACCTTGGCGATCTCTTGGGCAGTCATTGCCTGGAAATGAGCGAAGTCAAAACGCAGACGGTCCGGTGTTACCAGAGAACCTTTCTGCTCTACGTGAGAACCCAGCACGGTTTTCAGCGCCTTCTGCAGAAGGTGGGTAGCGCTGTGGTTCTTGCAGCAGTCTTCTCTTCCCTGCTCCGATACTTTTAACGTAACGGTATCGCCTACCCGGATCACGCCTTTTTTCAGTACGCCTACATGACCGACTTTTCCGCCTCTTAAATGAATGGTGTCCTCCACCTCAAATTCAGCGTCCCCGCAGAGGATCACACCCTGATCTCCCTGCTGACCGCCCATGGTTGCATAGAAAGGTGTCTGCTCTACCAGAATGGTTCCCTTCTGATCTTCGGTCAGCGCCTCTGTCAGCTCTTCCTCTGTGGTAAGGACGGTCACCTTGGAATCCCAGGTCAGATGATCATAGCCCACAAATTCTGTGGTAATAGAAGGATCGATCTCGTCATAGACAGTAGCGTCTGCTCCCATATAATTGCTGGTTCCCCTGGCAATCCTTGCTTTGGTCCTCTGCTCTTCCATGGCAGCGGCAAATCCGGCTTCATCAATGGTGCAGCCTTTCTCTTCCAGAATCTCCTTGGTCAGATCCAGCGGGAATCCGTAGGTATCGTATAATTTAAATGCATCCTCACCGGAAAGCTCCTTTTTGCCTTCCTGCTGCATTTTCTCTTCCATTTCTCCCAGGATGTTGAGACCCTGGTCAATGGTCTTATTAAACTGTTCTTCCTCTTTGGTCAGTACGTTAAAGATAAAGTCCTTCTTCTCTTCCAGCTCCGGATATCCGTCCTTAGAGCCTTCGATCACGGTGGCGCTGAGCGTTGCAAGGAACTTGCCGTCAATGCCCAACAGGCGTCCGTGACGGGCAGCCCGGCGGATCAGACGGCGAAGCACATAGCCTCTTCCCTCATTGGTAGGCATAATGCCGTCCGAGATCATAAAGGTAGCGGAGCGGATGTGGTCTGTGATCAGACGGATGGACACATCCTTTGCCTCGTCTTTCTTATATTCGGTGTGGGCAAGCTCACAGACTTTGTTTCTCAGGGCGCAGATGGTATCCACATCAAAGATAGAATCCACATCCTGAACGACAGATGCCAGACGCTCCAGTCCCATACCGGTGTCAATATTTTTCTGTTCCAGTTCCGTGTAATGTCCTTCTCCGTCGTTGTCAAACTGGGTAAAAACGTTGTTCCAGATCTCCATATAGCGGTCGCAGTCGCAGCCTACCGTACAGCCTGGTTTGCCGCAGCCGTACTTCTCTCCTCTGTCATAGTAAACCTCGGAACAGGGACCGCAGGGACCTGCGCCGTGCTCCCAGAAGTTATCTTCCTTGCCGAAGCGGAAGATCCTCTCTGCCGGAATGCCGATCTCCTTATTCCAGATTTCAAAAGCTTCATCGTCGTCCTGATAAACAGACGGATAGAGACGGTCCGGATCCAGACCGATCACCTCGGTCAAAAATTCCCAGGACCAGGCAATGGCTTCGTGTTTAAAATAATCTCCAAATGAGAAATTTCCCAGCATTTCAAAAAAAGTACCATGGCGGGCAGTCTTTCCCACGTTCTCAATGTCTCCGGTACGGATACATTTCTGGCAGGTGGTCACCCTGCGTCTGGGCGGGATCTCAGCCCCTGTAAAGTATGGCTTTAAAGGCGCCATTCCTGAATTGATCAAAAGGAGGCTCTTATCGTTGTGAGGAACCAAAGAAAAGCTCTTCATAGCCAGATGTCCCTTACTTTCAAAGAACTCCAAAAACATTTTTCTAAGTTCGTTTACTCCGTATTTCTGCACGGTTTTTCCCTCCTGAGTGTCTGTCACTTCTATTTTTTTCATCATTGTTTTTTATCATAGCACAGGATACCCGTTCTTGACAAGAGGACATGCGCCCTTTCCTTCTCATACAGTCCAAATCTATTTCATAAATGGTGTTCTCTTCTTCCACCAGTTTTGTCTTTTCATATTCCATACTGATTTCTCCTTTCCTTCTATCTTATGCAGAAGCCGCCTGCGTTGAGCCATGACACGGTTTTCTTTCCTGTGCCGGGTATCGGGTGCTTTTTGATGCATAAATCCTTTGCTTTCGGCATATGGTGAGGTAAGAATGTCTAAGGAGTATGAAGCCTTTATGGACTCTCAGTCTTTATTAGATGAAATGGTCAGTGAGGATTCGGTTCAGCTTTTAAAAGCAGCCCTTCCCTATATCCCCTCCTCCAGGCAGCCTGCCGTTTCAGTCTTTGCAAAATTTCTGGAGCTGCAGAATACCATCCGTCTTTTCCATACGGCTCCGGGAACCATGCAGATCTGCGGCAGTGACCAGGTAAAATCCAGCCCGCTGGAAATGCTCTCTGCCTGCAGCAAGGTCTGCCACGGTCCTGTGAAAGAACAGATCGATTCCATGATCAATGCCTTTGCCATGATGCAGATGCTGGAGCTGTCCCAGCAGCCCCCGGTGTCTTCCTGTGAATCCCGCCAAGAAACGGAGGTCTCTCATGAGTGAAAATCCAACCAATCCTTCCTGGACAGAGCATCCCTCTCTGGAAGGCATTGACGCCGGCAAGCTGGCGCTCTTAAATTCCCTGGCACAACAGGGAAAGGGGAAAAGCCCTCAGGAGCTTCTCCCCTTTCTCATGTCAGCGGCCTCCCAGAACAAATCCAGGGGCATGAAATTTTCTCCTAAAGAAATGGACGCCATCCTGCAGGTTCTGAAGATCGGCAAATCTCCCGAAGAGATCCAGCGTATGGAACAGTTGATCCAGATGATGAAACTTCTGCACTGACGGTCTCACACGCCGCAGACTGCCGTCACATTTCCATCAGACACGCCCGGAGCAGCACCAGGGCATTGGCGACCGCCTGTTCTCTTACGCTGCTTCGGTTTCCTGCAAAATGATATTCCTTTACGGTGGTCCTTCCTTTCAGACAGCAGCCGATGAACACCGTGCCCACCGGGGCTTCTGCCCCTCCTTCCGGTCCCGCAAACCCGGTCACCGATACCGCGGCATCCGCTCCTGTCACAAGGCATCCGCCCTTTGCCATCTCTTTTGCGCATTTCTCACTGACTGCCCCGTACTCTTTTAAAGTACTTTTCTTTACGTTTACCAGGTTTCTTTTTGCTTTGTTGCTGTAAGTGATAAAGCCCTGCTTCAGTACCTGGGAAGCTCCCGGCACGTCGATGATCCTGGCAGACAGGGCGCCTCCTGTGCAGGATTCCACAGTGGTAAGCGTCATGCCCCGTTCTTTCATCAGCTCCACCACAGCTGCCTCCAGTGTGGTCTGTTCCTCCCTGGCATAGACCCAGCTGCCAAACCGTTTTTCCAGTTCCCGGATCATTGGCTGGAGCATCCTTTGCGCCTCTTCTTCCTTTTCAGCCTTTGCTGTGATCCGGATATGGACCTCGCCGGTTTTGGCATATGTGGCAATGGTGGGGTTGGTCTGTTTCTCGATCAGATCCCGGATCTTGGTCTCTGCCTGGCTTTCTCCCATACCGCAGATCTTCACAGTGGCGGAACAGATCACTTCCGGCTGTTTTCTTCTCAGATAAGGGGCAACCTTTTTTTCAAAAAGCGGGATCATTTCCCCCGGAGGTCCCGGAAGCAGGATCAAAGTAGTTCCTTCCTCCTCCAGGATCAGTCCCGGTGCCGTTCCATTTTCGTTTTCCAGTACCAGAGCGCCCTGGGGGATCTGTGCCTGCTTCCAGTTGTTCTCAGTTAATTTTTCCTGGGGATGCCAGCGCAGATATTCTTCCATGAATTTCTGGATGTGTTTTTTGGTACCGGGATCTTCTACCAGTTCTCTTTTCAGCACTTTTGCGGCAGTCTCTTTTGTCAGATCATCCTGGGTAGGTCCCAGACCTCCGCACAAAAAGACGATGTCCGACCGCTTCCGCGCTGTCCGTATGGCGCTGGAAAGCCGTCTCTTATTATCTCCCACCACACTCTGGTGATACACAGACAAGCCCAGCTTCGCGCATTCCCTCGCCAGATAGGCGGCGTTGGTATTGACGATATCACCCAGTAAAAGCTCTGTTCCCACACAGATCAGTTCTGCCGTCATAAAGCTGCTCCTTTCTCTTAATCCTGCATGCTCAGCACGCTCTTATTCTTCCTAATGTAATCCACCAGGGAAACCACCGTCAGCACTACAGCGATCACCACGAAAATCTGGATCAGCATCTGGAAAGCGCTGTACGGAAGGTCCATGATCATTAAAATGATCAGGATCATCTGAGACACGGTCTTAAATTTTCCCCAGTAGCTTGCCGCGATCACAATGCCGTTGTCCGCCGCGATCAGACGGAAACCGCTGATGATAAATTCTCTGGCAATAATGATAATGGTGATCCACGCAGCCAGCTGCCCTGTGGCAGTAAAGCAGATCAGCGCAGAACAAACCAGAAGTTTATCTGCCAGAGGATCCATAAACTTGCCGAAGTTCGTTACCAGATGGTATTTTCTCGCCAGATAGCCGTCCAGGGTATCGGTCAGGCTGGCAATGATAAAGATCGCCAGCGCCACCCATTTGCCTGCGCTTCCCACAATGTCATACATGAGGAACGCTACAAAAAAAGGAATCATTATCACTCTTGCAATGGTCAGTTTATTCGGTGTATTCATCTTTCAACTCTCCTATCAAATCATATTCCAAGGCGCCGGTCACATGCACCAGGGCAAAGTCCCCGGACAGAAGCTCCGTGTCCGTATTGACAAAAATGTAGCCGTCCACATTGGGGGCGTCCCCGTAAGTCCTTCCCACATAGGCATTTTCATCGGCTACCTTGCCCTCGATCATGACCTCCACCTCTGTGCCGATCCGCTGGTTCCCTTTATCCAGGGAAATCTCCTGCTGCAGTTCCATCAGTTCAGCCTGACGGTCCAGTTTGACCTCCTCATCGATCTGATCCGGCATCCTCGCCGCCGGGGTATCCTCTTCCGCAGAATAGGTAAACACGCCCAGCCGGTCAAATTCCATGGTATCGATAAATTCCATCAGCTCCTCATGGTCCTCCTGGGTCTCTCCCGGAAAGCCAGTGATCAGTGTGGTCCGCAGGATAATATCCGGGATCTCCCGGCGCAAAGTTCCAACGATATCCATCAGCTCCTGCTTGGTGGTCCTTCTTCCCATGCGTTTTAAGATCCGGTCGCTGCAGTGCTGAATGGGCAGATCCAGGTAATGGCAGATCTTTTTCTCTTTTTTCATGGTCTCGATCAGTTCCGGATAAATCTCCTCCGGATAGCAGTACAGCACCCGGATCCACTGGATCCCCGGGATCCGGCACAGCTTCTTAAGCAGGATATGCAGGGATTTCTTCCCATAAAGGTCTGTTCCGTAAATGGTGGTCTCCTGTGCTACGACGATCAGTTCCCGGACGCCTTTTTCTGCCATGTATTCTGCCTGGGCGATCAGCTCCTCCATGGGCACGCTTCTGTAATTTCCCCGCAGTTTGGGGATGATGCAGTAGGTGCACCGCTTGTCGCAGCCTTCCGCGATTTTCAGATAATCAAAATAGCCGCCTGTGGTGATCACCCTTTTCCCGGAGGTTTTCGGCAGATAGTCGGTGTCTTTGAACTCCAGATACCGCTCTCCCTCATAAACCTGATCCAGGGCTTTTAAGATCTCGTCAAAGCTGGTGGTTCCCAGAACAGCATCCACTTCCGGGATCTCCTCTATGATCTCCTTTTGATAACGCTGGGCAAGGCAGCCTGTCACCAGAAGGGCTTTTGCTGTGCCTGCCTTTTTATACTCTGCCATTTCCAGGATGGTATTGACGCTCTCCTCTTTGGCATCGTGGATGAAAGCACAGGTGTTGATCACTATGACCTCCGCCTGGGTTTCCTCATCGGTGATCTCATATCCATGTCCCACCAGCATACCCAGCATTTCCTCCGAATCCGCCAGGTTCTTATCACATCCCAGTGAGACAAACAGTACTTTTCTCATACAGCCTCCTTTCGGATATGCACAAAGGACTGCCGGCAAGAAGCTGTCAGCAGTCCCTGTACATAGATTAAATATTTTCTTCGGTTGTGGTATCTTCCAGAGCAGCTTCTTCCTCTGCTGCTTCTTCCGGTTCATCAGGCAAAATGTGGACTTTGCCTTTGTAGAACTCTTCCACTGCTACGGACAGCGGCTTCTTTCCCACGGAGGGGACTGTGGCTTCTTTTCCCCCGATCAGCTGTCTGGCTCTTTTGCTGGTCGCCAGGACTACAGAGTAACGGCTGGTTACTAAGGGTTCATCCTCCAGCTCTGCTCCTTCGTTGATCGCCTGCATTAATTCTGTATAAGACGGATGTATCATAATTCTTCTCCTTTCCCGAATACTGCAATTTCTTCTGTGATCTTTTCGATAAACTCCCGGCAGTTTTCTGTCTTGTCGTGCTGGCTCTGGATCACTTGGTGCATCCGGTCCACGCACTCCTCCACCGTGTCGTTTACCAGTATATAATCATACTCAGGCATGCCTTTTGCTTCTTCTGAGGCCCTTCTGAGTCTTGATTCAATGACTTCCATGCTTTCAGTTCCCCGGTTTACCAGGCGGCGTTTCAGCTCCTGGGCGCTTGGCGGGGTGACGAACAGCAGCAGGGTGTCCGGAAGCTTTTTCTTTACTTTCAGAGCGCCCTGGATCTCGATCTCCAGGATCACGTCTTTTCCCGCATTTAACTGCTTCTCCACGTAAGCCTTGGGCGTTCCGTAATAATTGTCTACGTACTGCGCGTGCTCGATCAGCGCGTCCTGCAGGATCAGCTCCTCAAACTCCTGTTTTGTGTGGAAGAAGTATTCTCTTCCGTGCTCCTCGCCTTCTCTGGGCGCCCTTGTGGTGGCAGAGACAGACAGCGCGTAATTGTCGTATTTCTCCAGAAGGCGCTTCATCAGCGTTCCCTTTCCGGCTCCCGAAAAGCCGGATACTACTACTAAGATTCCCTTTTTAGTCATCATATTCCCCTTTTGCTTCATTTTCCGGAAGTGTTCCGAATCGTTTTGCTATGGTTTCCGGCTGCAGCGCAGATAAGATCACCAGTTCTCCGCTTGTGATCAGGACTGCCTTTGTCTTTCTGCCCTGGGTGGCATCCACAGACTTTCCCGCTTCCTTTGCCGCCTGGACCAGGCGCTTGATGGGCGCGGCGTCCGGGCTGACCACAGCCACCACCTTATCCATATTTACTACATTTCCGAAACCGATATTCAATAATCTTGACATTGCCAACCTGCCTTTTCGCGTCATTCAATATTCTGAATCTGTTCTCTTACTTTTTCAATCTCTGTCTTTAAGTCGATCGCAAGATTGGAAGTTTCCAGATCATTGGCTTTTGACAAAATGGTGTTTGCCTCCCGGTTCATCTCCTGAGCGATGAAATCCAGCTTTCTGCCAATGCCCTCGCTTTCGGATAAAACCTTTGCCATATGCCGGATGTGGCTTCTCAGCCGGACCGTCTCTTCATCGGTACAGATCTTGTCCGCAAAGAGGATCACTTCCGCCGCGATCCTGCTCTCCTCGATCTGGGTATCGGAAAGGAGCTCTTTTACCTTGGTCTCCAGCTTTTCCCTATACTCCTTCAGGATCTGAGGGGACCGGGCTTCCACCAGATCTACCTTTTTCTCCATGCCGTCCAGCTTTTCTAAAATGTCACGGCGCAGATGCTCTCCTTCTCTTTCCCTGGCTTCCACAAACTGAGCTGCCGCCTCCCGGATCACCTGAGAAAGAAGATCCCACAGCCGGCTCTCGTCCACTGCCTGCTCTTCCATGGTGAAAACTTCCGGGTATCTGGAAAGCATTCCCACACTGATATCCTGATCCAGTCCGAACTCATCGCCCATCTCTTCCAGGTATTCCAGATACTGCCGGGCGATCTCTTTGTTGTACTTGATGAAAACGCCGGCTTTCGTGTAGTCCTCATAGGTAATAAAGAGATCCACCTTTCCTCTCTGGATCGATTCCTTTAAAAGGCTGCGGATCGATGCCTCAAAAATACTAAGCTTCTTGGGCATGCGCATATTGATATCCAGATACCGGTGATTTACGGATTTCATCTCTACCGTAATCTTCTTTTCCTCATCCAGTCTTTCGGCTCTGCCGAAACCGGTCATGCTTTTTATCATTTCTGAACTCTTTTCTGTAACTCTTATTTACCTTTTCCGCCTGCCAAAATCTCCGTCTTTTCCCGGCTGCAGGTTCCCAAAGGCATAAACATACATAGTTATTATAAGACAATCACTTTTTATCGTCAAATATTTTTTTGCCTCTTTCTAAAATTTATGGTAAGATGTAGAAAGTATATTGCCAAAACAGCAGCAAGGTGGGTAATTCCTTACTGGCTGTAAGGGATATTTGCCATAAATAATTGTATAGATAGGAGATGAAAACAGATGGCTTTTGATGGGATTACCATTGCAAATCTGGTAAAAGAATTTCAGGAGACCCTGGTAGGCGGACGGATCAATAAGATTGCCCAGCCGGAGGCAGATGAACTCCTGATCACCATAAAAAATAATAAAACACAGTACCGGCTGCTGCTGTCAGCCAGCGCCTCTCTCCCCCTGGTCTATTTCACAGAAAAAAACAAGACCAGCCCCCTGACCGCCCCTAATTTCTGTATGCTTTTGCGCAAGCACATCGGAAGCGGACGCATCACAGCTGTGACCCAGCCGGATATGGAGCGCGCCATTGAATTTCGCATTGAACACTTAAACGAACTGGGGGATCCCTGCTTTAAGATCCTGGTGGTAGAGATCATGGGGAAACACAGCAACATCATCTTTTTAAATGAGGAGCGGATGATCCTGGACAGCATCAAGCACGTGTCCTGCAATGTCAGCTCCATCCGGGAGGTATTGCCCGGCCGTGATTATTTTCTTCCCAAGACCCAGGAGAAAAAAAATCCCCTGACCGTTACAGAAGAAGAATTTTTCCAGACCGTGTATGCCAAACCCATGGCTTGTGCCAAGGCGCTTTATACCTCTCTTACCGGGCTCAGCCCTTCCATGGCGGAGGAAATCTGTTTCCGCGCATCCATAGACGGAAGCCTCCCGCCGGACGGACTTTCCCAGGCTGCCAGGCTTCATCTGTACCACACCTTTGCCAGGACCATGGAAGATGTGGCAGAAGGCAGATTTGTTCCCAACATCGTGTACAATGAAAAAGACGAGCCGGTGGAATACGCTGCCCTTCCCCTGACCCATTACGGAGACGCTCCTGTAAAGACCTTCGCTTCCATGTCCCAGGTACTGGAACTGTACTATGCCCAGAAAGACCGGATCACCAGAATCCGCCAGAAATCCGCAGATCTCAGAAGAATTGTCCAGACTGCCCTGGAGCGGAACCGGAAGAAATTCGACCTTCAGTCCAGGCAGATGAAGGATACGGAAAAAATGGATAAATACAAAGTATACGGAGAGCTGATCAACACTTACGGCTACAACCTGGAAGAAGGATGCAAATCCTTCACGGCGCTGAACTATTACACCAACCAGGAGATCTCCATTCCTTTGGATCCCACCATGACACCCCAGGAAAATGCAAAAAAATATTTTGACCGGTACAACAAATTAAAACGCACTGCCCAGGCGCTGGAGGAACAGCTGAAAGAAACAGAGGAAGAAATCCGCCATCTGGAGTCCATCAGCACTGCCCTGGACATTGCCCTTCTGGAAAGCGACCTTTCCCAGATCAAGGACGAGCTGACCGAATACGGCTATATCAAAAAGCACACCGGCGGGAAAAAGAAAGCTCTGGCAAAGTCAAAGCCCCTCCACTATGTTTCCAGCGACGGCTATGACATGTATGTAGGGAAAAACAATTATCAGAATGAAGAACTGACCTTTAAATTCGCCACCGGCAATGACTGGTGGTTCCATGCCAAAAAGATGCCCGGCTCCCACGTGATCGTAAAAAGCGGCAGTGAGGAACTGCCGGATACAACCTTTGAAGAAGCCGGAAGGCTGGCTGCCTACTATTCCAGCGGGCGCACCGCTCCCAAAGTGGAGATCGACTACATCCAGAAAAAGCATGTGAAAAAGCCCGGCGGCGCCAAGCCCGGCTTTGTGGTGTATTATACCAATTACTCTCTGATGATCGAGCCGGATATTTCCGGTATCCGTCAGGTTGAAGAATAAAGGAAAGAGGAACTTACTTATGTCTATCGAATCAGTAAAAACCTATTTTGCTTCTATCCAGGCGCCTGTGACTATCCGGGAATTCCCGGTATCCAGCGCCACGGTTGAGCTGGCTGCCCAGGCAGCCGGGACAGAGCCCTGCCGCATTGCCAAGACCATGTCCTTTTATACCTCAGACAGGACGGCTGCCCTTTTGGTGGTAACCGCCGGGGATCAGAAAATTGACAACAAAAAATTCAAAGAAACCTTTGGCATGAAAGCCCGCATGCTCGCTTTGGAGGATGTGGAAGCCATGACCGGACATGCGCCCGGAGGGGTCTGTCCCTTTGCCAATCCCGACGGTGTTCCGGTGTATCTGGACGTGTCCCTGAAACGGTTTGAAACCGTATTTCCAGCTGCCGGAAGCGCCAATTCTGCCATAGAACTGACCTGCGATCAGCTGGAAACCTACTCCCAGGCAGAAAAATGGGTGGATGTGTGCCGCTGCGTATAAGCGGGACCTTACATCCACCCAAAATCACTGTCATGCTGTGTGCCCTGCAGGCACTTTCAAGTGTGATGCAGGGCACAACTTTTCTCTTAAATATATAATCTGATCAATCTTGATCTTTAAATCCCTTTTCTGAACAGAAGATAAGAATACAGCACAGGAATCGCCGCCATAAACAGCAGGAACACCAATGCCACATAGACCAGCGCCTCTGTGTGTATAAAACCTGTCACAATCATAAACACTCCTCCTAAAATCCAGAGAAACGCTGCCAGATGATGGGTCCGTCTCCAGTTCTCATCGCTGTTTAACGTCCAGGGAATCTTGATCCCGGAGGTATAGTTCCGTCTGGTCTTTGGCATATAATTGCCTGCCGCAATAAACACGATGCCGATCAGCAGGAAAACGATGGTATCCACCGGAACCTTGCTGCCCAGCGCCCAGAAAATGGATGAAGATACCAGGATCAGGGACATCAGCGGACAGATCCATTTTCCGATTGCCTTCGATTTTTTAGCAATGTTTCCTGTCTTGGGATCTGTATTCAGCCCGAAATGCACCAGGGCATTGAGCGCTGCCATGGCTGCCGGCATTCCAAAGACTGTCATTTCTTTGGGCATATACTGTCCGGTAGTGCCGTCTGCATACCATTTCATAGGAATCTTTCCAGGCAGCTCCTGATAGAAATACGCGCCCAGTACAATGGGAAGCAGACAGAGGATCGTAGTGACTACAAAGGCTGCTGTGTTATTTTTTTTGTTCGTTGCTTTCATCATGCTCTTTCCCTCCAAACTGTGAGATCCATAACAGAATCTCTTCTAATACGGATACATTCAATTCATAGAATACAAAATTTTTGTACTTTGATTCCAACACCAATTCTGCCTTTTTCAGCTGCGACAGATGGTAGGATATGGTGGCTCCTGAAAGATCGAAGGCTGCCCCAATTTCTCCGGCAGATTTCTTTCCATCTTTCAGCATTTCCAGGATTTCCCTTCTGACAGGGTCTGAAAGTGCCTTAAATGTTTCTGCAAATCCCAATCTCTCATCCCCTTTCTTCCTTTCGGAATAGTATTTAGAAATATTTCTAAATAGAGTGTACTACAGCTCCATTAAAAAAGCAATAACTATTTAGATTTTTTTCTAAATAGTTATTGCTTTTCTTCTTCGCAGGCTTAAATCCTAATTCCACAGCAGCAGTGACAGAAAAAAGATGCCTCCGTAATAAAGACTCAATGCCAGATAACTCATGGATTTAGAAAGCGGATGGAAGAATCCTTTCCCCACCATCAGATCCGACACTGCAAATAAAACAGCTCCAATACCGGCACACAGATACTCCTTTCCCAGTTTCCAGGGAAGGATCACCGCCAGCGCCGCCATACCCATCAAAACTGCGGGATACAAAATCAGCAGATAAATTTTAGGATCTTTCTTTCCTTCCTTTAGTTCCTTTTGGAATAACAGCAGCGACAACCCCAGCAAAACTGCCCAGACAGGAAAGCTCCACAGGCTGTAAGCATCCTGCCGCAGGATCCACAGGATCAGCAGCAGGTGTCCGGCTCCAAAGACTGCCGCTCCCAGGAAAAACTGTACTTCCAGCAGTGCGTCTGCCGCCAAAAACAACAGAAGCGCTGCCAGGATCCAGCCTTTCTCCAGCTCCGCGCCGTTTCCCTGCGCCATTCCCAGAATACCGATGCTGACCACCGCCCAGGTAGACAGGCATTTGGGAAGGATATTCCACTTTCCTTTTCCCCATTCCTTTAATTTAAAATGCAGCACCATGCCTGCCGCGATCACAGGCACTGCTAAAACCATACAGACCATAAACTCCTCCGCCCTTCTTTCCGAAGCATATCCTCCGGCGCACTTTTTCCAAAGCTTTTCTTATAGAAATTATGCTGTTATTTTACCATTCTTTCGTGTCTGTGTCACAGGGATTTCCGTTTTTATTCGATTCTATTTTCAGTTCCGTTCTTCACTTTTCCCCTTTTCCTCTTCTAAGATCAGCTCCCCGTTTTCAATGGTAATGATCTTATCTTTAAATTCAAAGATCCAGCGGAGGATCTGATGATTTTCATCCACCGTTCCTTCCCAGCTGCATCCGCCTCCCTGCCGGGGCGTATAAAAGGATGTCAGGGTCTTTAGATACATTTCTTCCCCTATGGTATTTCCCTGGTCATCTTTTATGGATTTTACACTACCCGTAAATTGAATATTTCTGTTTTTGGATTCTTTCATCTGTGCATAGACCCGGTCTCCCTCTCTCCCATAAAGGAGCTCCACTTCACTGCTGCTTACCGTACTGGGTCTTAGTACCAGGATACTTCCTGCCAGCAGCAGACATAAGAAAAAGATCATCCCCAGGACCAGACATTTTACCCGTCTTCTCCTTTTTCTCACTTTTTTGATAAGTGCCGTCTCATCCACCTGCGCCTTGGGCAGCATCTGCGGCAGGTCTCCCTGCATTTCCTGGTAATAATCTCTGCAGGATTGGCATTTCTGCAGATGTGCTTCGATTTCCAGGTTACTCTCCCGGCTGGTCAGTTTATCCATATAAAGGGGGAGCAAATCTTTTACAATCTCACATTTCATTCTTCAAAAGCTCCTTTCTGACTCTTTGCTTGCCTCTGTAAAAAGTAACTCTCGCCCAGTTTTCATCCTTTCCCAGGATCTCTCCGATCTCCCGGAAGCTGAATTCCCCGCTGAGCCGCAGATACATCACCTCCCGGACATTTTCCTCCAGTTTATGAAGGCTTTTGTATAATTCCATCCGTTCTTCCTTTTCAATGATCTTTTCCGGGATCCCTGCCCCAGCGGAAGGCATCTCCTCTTCCAGCTGCTGCAGATTTTCCCTGTTTCTGCGCCTGACTTCTCTGTTCCAGAGATGCTTGGCGATCTGGCACAGCCACACATACAATTTGCATTCCCCGCGGAAACGGTCTATGGATCTCACTGCCTGATAAAAGGTTTCCTGGGTCAGCTCCTCGGCAATCTGTGTATCACGGCACAGGCTGAACAGATATTTATACACCTGAGGCATATACTCCCTGTATATCTGCTCCATATCCTCCATAGCATCCCTCCTCCATACTTAGTCCCCGCCATATTGGGGGGACTTTCTCCATGTTCCGCTGCTGTACTGTTTCAAAACACAGCGCATGAATTGTTTCCTGTCTCATCCTATAGGTGTCTTTTTTTCCGTTTTCGTTACATACAATCTCTTCTTTTTTTCAAAACCAGTCCTGCCGCTGCCAGCCCGGTGAAAACTCCCAGAGCCGCAAAGCCTGCCGGAAGTCCCGCGTATCTTCCCACAGCCCCCGCTGCCGGACTCAAAACCGCCATAAAAATACTGTAGACCATGCTTTCCACAGATACCATCGTAGCACGGTGGGCACTGGAAAAAGCCTTCTGGTTCTCATTTCCCAGGCGCACGACCGCAAGCTCCGTAAAAAGCTGCGCCATGCCTGCAGCAGCCACTGCTCCCAGAAGGCTGCTGTTTCCGCTAAGCGCTATAAAAAGTCCTGTGCCGATGCCTGCTGCAAATAAAAGGGGAAGCATTGAAAAACCCCCGCTCTTCCCAGCCAAAAAGGCTCCGACCATCATACAGCCGGACAAAAACAGCAGCGGAAATCCGATGAATCCCGGAGCGAGTCCACAGTCCACCACATGCTCCTGCATAAACATAAAAACAAGATAACTGCCAGAAGATAGGAGCCCGGAAAGCAGCATATTGTCTCTGACTTTAGCATTTTCTCTTAAAAAACAAAAGGCTGCGCAAAAATGCTCTTTCATTCCTTTGGCAATGCCGTACAGGGAAAGCTTCTGTCCAGGCAGCTTTCCATTGATCCTGGCTTCGGTAAGGTTTCCTGCCGCTTTGGCACAGAGCAGCCCCTGCACGGCTGACAGGCTGTAAGCAACCCGGTATCCCAGCGCCACAGTCACCACGCTGAGCAGGCTTGTGACTGCGTTCAGTCCCTGATAAATGGCTTCCTGCCGGGAAGAAATCTTCAGATATTCCCCCTCTTTTCCTTCCTGCAAAAGACTGTCGTACGTCAGCGCTTCCCTGGTGCCTGACATGAGATTGTAGCTCAACGCATTCAACCCCATCGCGCACAGGATCAGACCAAAATAGTCTGATACGATCATAAGCAGGGACGCTCCTGCCGACACAAGCCCTGAAAGAATCAGTGTCTTCCTTCTGCCTATGGTATCGGAAATCATGCCGCTGGGTATTTCACAACACATGCTGACTGCGTGGAACACCCCTTCCGCAATCCCCACCTGGGCAAGGGAAAATCCCCTCTGTATAAGAAAAAATACCCAGACCACATCAACGACCTGCAGACCGCAGAACACCTCATAAAAATATAAATTTCGGATTTGTTTTTTGATATTCATGGTACATTCTTCCTCTTCTTTTTCTTGTCATACCTCCAAAGAACAGAACCTGCCTTTGTGGTTTTCGGAATCATGTCCACTTTCAGAATTGACTCAGATTTTTTGGAATTGAACCAGATTTTACCTGAAAATGGACGCACTTATAGCCTGAACACCAAAAACGTTGCCTTTTTGAATCCTCAAAAATGGTGTTTTCCAGCCCATTTGTGCGTCCTCCCTTGCGAAATTATGAAATACAGGCAAAGCCTGCTTTTCATTTTTGATATTTTCAGAATATCATAAAAATATAGAATTGTCTATATTTTTCAGAATTTACGTTTTACGATTTCTATTTGATTTCTATTTCTATTTTGCTGTTTTATACTTTAACACTTGTCTGTTACAAGAATCTCTGCCATTGTCTCCGCTTCCATGACCAGTTATTTCACCAGATCATAACTTTCCCCTATCATCTGGCGGATTTTCTCTTCCGGAATGCTGCCGTCCAGGATCACAGAATTCCAGTGCTCCTTGTTCATATGATAGGCTGGGAGCACCGAAGGATAAACCTGCCTCCAGAAATCTCTCCACTGAGTATTGACCTTCACATTCAGCCAGATAAAGCCGTTTCTTTCGTAAATCCACAAAAAAACTTTTCTGCTTTTCTTTTTCCGAATAACGGTCCAGTTCTCATCATGAAAAGGCTCATCCCGATAGGTATCCGGAAAGGAAAGACCATAGGCTGCCGCCTCTTCCCTGGTTCTCATAGCGCTCTCCTTTTCTATAAATCAATCCAGAATCTCCGGAAAATCTCCTGCCCATTTACCGTTTCGTTTTCGAAAACGCCTCCGCATTTCAGAATGGTTTTTTCTGATGCCAAGTTTCCTCTGTTGCAGGTAATAAGCACCCTTTTGATCCCCAGTTCCCTGCATGTTTCCAATGCCAGCTGCAGCATATGGGCAGCATAGCCATGTCCCCTCTCACCCTTTCGCACACTGTAGCCGATATGCCCGCCAAACTGCAGCAGATACTCATTGAGCCTGTGGCGGATATCAATGAATCCTACAATCCGTCCTGACTGGGCTTCCACCCCCAGATAAGTGGTAGCAGGAACAAGCCCTTCCCTTACGGTTTCCTCTGAGCGGTTGTCCAGAAGCGCCTCATACCAGGCTTCAAAACTCTCAGCAGCAGCAAGCCCTGCTGTGCCGTCCATGCTTTCCTGGTTTTCTTCAAATTCTTTTTTATAGTTTAAGATTTCCTCTTTCTGTTCCGGCGCAGGCAGCACCAATTTCAGTGTTTTTTCCATGCTTTTTATCTCCTCGTTTAGCGTATGCGGAAACTGCTTTCCTTCTGCACAGGGATTTCTTTTGCCTCTATGTCTTCGATCCAGATATAGCGCTGCTGATACAGCATGGACAGCAGTTTTCCAATCTCCTCCCTGGTTCCCTGGACTTCCATCTCCACCTTGCCGTCCCAGTTATTTTTCACCCATCCGGTCAGTCCCAGGTCTCTTGCTAGATAGCTGGAGCGGTAGCGGAAACCAACGCCCTGGACCCTTCCGGAAAAAACAAAGTGTTTTCTGATCTTCTCCAATTATTCCTCTTCCTTTCTCAGGATTTCCTTTGGCGGTTCCAGTTCATATGCCAGCGTATGCTCCGTAAGTTCGGACAGCAGTTTCAGCTTCTGATTGATGATAGGGCGCATACAGTTGGGCACATGCTCCTGGTGAGCTCTGTGGATTGCCACGCACTCTTTGCAGTTGCCATGGTAGCGGCACGCCTTTTTGCAGGAACAGTGATCTTTCTGCGCATATTCCTGCCGAAACATTGCCGCAAATTCCTCCTGAAGCCTTAGCCCCTCCTGCCGGTCTCCTCTGTGAAAAGCCTCCATTGCTTCTTTTTCTTTGGGGTGATTTTCGATGACCATACCTGTTCTCCTTCTGTTTTTTGCTTTACATCTTTTTTGTATCTTGTGTATTGTATCTTTTGTTTTATGTCTTTTACTATATATCTTTTGCTTTATATCTTTTGCTTTGTTTCTTTTGCTCTCTGCTTTCTCTTTTTTATGCTTTATCTGTCTGCTGTTTCCGCAAGCTCCGGATTTTTCTGCCAGGTTCCATCCTCTTTTCTGAGGTAAGGGAGTACCTGTCGGACGGCATCTGCTTTGATGGGACCATAGATGTGGGGATAGGTCCTCCCGCAACCTTCCAGATCCTCCCACTTCACCGGAGCGTCCAGAAGCTCAGTCTCAATGACCAGAAGCACCAGCGCTTCTTTTTCGTGATCAAAATGAGGGGACACTCTCCAGAAATACTCTATGGAAGAACAGTGGATAAAAGGATTTTTCTCCAGCAGTTCCTGTCCCAGATAGGTTCTATCCTGCATTTTTTCGTATAAATCTTTTTTAATGCAATGTAAAATCAGCATACAAGTTCCTCCTGTGTTGTCTGTTATTTCCTCTCGGATCAGCTTCACTTATTATAGCCCGGTGTCAAAAAGTTGTCCAGCGTCTGTAAGGACTTCTTCACGTACACCGCCGTTTCTGTATACCAATTTTTTTATCAGGAGTTCCTATAACCGCTCTGCTGATTTTTGACTGTATCTATTCATGAAACACAGCTTCAATTAGGATCCAACCTATAAAGAGGACGCAGACCACATATCCCGTCTGCGTCCTCTTTGTATTTTTATTTTACTTCCACCAGTTCAATGCGGAAATTTAATTCCTTTCCAGCCATCTCATGATTGGCGTCAAAGGTAATGGTTGTCTCGTCTTTTTCTGTTACCTTCACCGGGAAAGGCTGTCCGTACTGATTGGTAAGATAAACCTGCTGTCCTGCCTGCAGATCTTCAGAACCCGGAAGCTGTGCGATCTCCAGTGTAAAGACTGCATTGGGATCCGGCATGCCGTAAGCTTCTTCCGGCATCAGATGGATGTCCACGGTCTGCCCCACTTCCATATCTGCCACCGCGGCATCAAAGCCTCTGATCATCTGCCCTGCACCGCAGATAAACTCCAGAGGTTCTCCACGGTCATAGGAAGAATCAAACTGGGTCCCATCATTAAAGGTGCCTCTGTAATGGGTGCGGCAGGTCTTGCCTACGTTTCTGCCAGTAAAGGCCGGCTGGGCATGGCATCCGCCCTGGCAGTTTCCGCCGCAGGAATGTCCATCCTCATGACTGCCGCAGCTATGACCTTCTTCATGATGGTGGTCGCAATTAGCTCCTGTGGATACCAGCTCTCCTTTCAGATAAGCTTCCACCGCCTGGTCAGTATCTCCCTGAGCTCCGGCACACAATTCCACTCCTGCCTCTGCAAGGGCAGCCTGGGCTCCGCCGCCGATTCCGCCGCAGATCAGCACGTCAACCGACTGCTCTGCCAAAAGTCCTGCCAGTGCGCCATGTCCGGTTCCGTTTGAGCTGATCACTTCACTGGAGATGACTTTGTTGTCTTCTGTCTCATAGACTTTGAAAAATTCTGTTTTTCCAAAATGCTGGAATACCTGTCCGTTGTCATAGGTGACTGCTATTTTCATCTTGTCTTCCTCAACTTTCCATTTTCTCTTTCTGTAAGTATGAAAACCCACTCCTGTTTGTGCGGTTTTCACCGTCTCTGCATTCTTCTGCCATTGGTATTTTATCATTACTCGGATGATTTTTCATCTGTTTTATTAAAAAAGCTCACAAAATCCTTTCATTTTCTATTTCTTCGATCAATGCACGAATTGTTTCCTCAGACGTTTCTAAAGCTTCTGCAATCTTTTCCGGGGATTGGTTCTTCGCCAGTTTCTTTTTAATAATGTCTTTTAACTGTTCTGCCTTTCCCTCTGCTCTACCTTCTGTTCTTCCTTCTTCTCTTCCTTCTGCTTTCGCTTCCTCTCTTTCATAGTACTTTTCTTCCCATGCCTGCATATACTTCACTCCGATCTCCTCACTGCTTTTCACCTTACGGACACGGTTGTGGATACGCCGGATCCTTCTGCTGTCTGTTTTTTCTGCCTCCTCATCTGTGGTATGCTCCAGGTAGCGGAGAAATTCCACCAATTCCTTGGATACTTCCTGTGGATTGGTCCCTCTGGTGTTTAAGAATATCCGGGTGGCTCCGTCCTCCAGGGAATATTCCGGCACTTCACAGCAGACCGACCGAAAAGTATACTGATATTTCCCATATCCAAACAGGTCAAACGGCATTATCATGATAATATAAGAATCTTTCAGCAGGTTATAGCTGGGTATCCCGGGTTCTAAAAGACTGGTATCGATCATAGACTGATAATAGCGGCTTCTCTTGGCTAAATCGGATCTCTTTTTCTGCTGCATTTCCGTGTTGTACACCTTATCTTCTTCATCTATGGCAAATACGTCCATACGGATGGAACGGCTGAGCGGAGAAACCCTCAGCTCCTTTTCTGTCTCATTTTCTTCCAGAAGAGGAATTTCTCTTTGAAATATAATCTCCAGCACGTCCCGGTGTGTCTGCCTGTCCTCCATAACCTCGTCAAAGAGGAAACGGTTTGTAAGGTTTAAATCCTTCAGCGGTACTATATTTAATTTTTTATCCATATTACTCCTTTATTTTAACATATTTGCGATCTCATTACACACGAAAATAAAACAAAGTAAAAAACTCCCCATACACATCCCCCATTTCTGTTTTATTTTTATTTTGGAAAAAATAGGCGAATTGCCTTTAGAAAAATAGAATAAAAGAAGATCTTTTATGGTAAAAAGCATAGCATATTTTAACGTCGCGTTCAAGAAATTTTAGAAGAAATTCTTCAGCAGACGATACTCTATGGGAACCGCCGATTCCCATAATCAGAATCAGCGGACAGTTCTGTCCGCCGCAGACTGAAATATTATACCCGTCTTCCGTCGAAGTACTAGGAAAATTCCGACGTTTTCATTTCCTTTTTTT
>NHCFC00100__coassemble_1486_pt1 | contig 29791 bp, 27 predicted proteins | sample NHCFC00100__metabat2_low_PE_019 | metagenome-assembled genome bin NHCFC00100
CCCTTTTTCTCATTTCAGAGGCTTTTTCAGTACGCCGAAGCCTCTGTATCTGTATCAAAACAGCAGGTTCAAAAGCCCGATCAGAAATCCGATCAGCGCTCCCAGATTCACCACTGCATTTAATTCTTTTTTCATTACACCCAGCAGCAAATGCTCCACTTCCAGTACATCCATCTGGTTTACCTTGTCTTCCACCACCTGCTCCACATGGAATTTTCCGGCGATTTCTTCGGCATGATGGGTAACAAAGGTGACATAGGCATCTTCCACCAGTTCCCGTATCTTCTCATCTTTCAGGGGAACGGAATCCATCAACTCTGCCACCGGCTTATTCTCCGCGGCAGCGATCTCACCTACTACCAGGGGACGGATCTTCTCCCGCCCGTTTTCCCGGATATATTCTCCTACTTTATTTCCTATGGGAACTGCAATGGAGCGGATCAGGTCGTCGTTTAAGAACATGGAGACCATGCTCCCGCTGAATTTTTCCCGGACTTCCTTTGCGCCTTCCTCGGCAATGATGGTTCCCACATCCAGGTCTTCCAGACCTTTCCCGATCTTCTCTGTGACGAACTCCTCCAGATGTTCCTTCACAGAATCATAGTCTTCCCGATCCACATAATGCCCCAGAAATTCCTCCAGGGTATCTTCCCTGTCCTGGATGTCGCGGATCCGTCCTGTCACTGCCTCCACCACGGTTTCCTTTGTCTCCTGCGCAAGGAGCATGCCGCAGATATCCTCCTTAGTAAGAAGGTGCTCTCCCACGGCTTCCCCAAGAGCACGGGCGATCCTGCTCTGTCCTCTGGGAATGATCCCCGGTGTAAAGGGCAGTGTCCTGTCCCCGATTTTGATGGGTTTCAGAGGGCGGAACAGCATTTTTACGGCAATATAATTGGTACAGTAGCCGATCACCGCCCCGATGACCGGTCCTGCCAGTATCTCGATCATACTCATAAGTATCCCTTTTATCCTCTTCCAAAAAGTTTTTCTCTGATCTGTCCCCACATACGGATGAGGAAATATTCATACGCTCTGTCAAACACAAACAGCGCCGCCTGACCTCCCAGCCAGAATACCAGCAGCATCCTGCCGGAAATCTCTCCGGCAAAGAGCAGCCCCGGAAAAAGCAGCAGCGCAGGAAGATACATCAGGTTGAACACCACGAATTTTCCTATATGAAAGATCAGCTTTCTTCCTTTCAGTCTGTCATGTCTTCCCAGGTACTGCCACAGTCCTTCCACTGCCAGCACATAGACGCCCATCATCCCATAGGTGATACAGTATAATTTCTGAGGAGCCAGGATAAATCCCAGCAAAAGACATCCCACAAAAAAAGCAAATCCATACCTGAGATTAAATTCCCGGATAATAATGCCCACAAAAAATGCCGCAGCCGCCAGGAAAAACAAGGTGTTAAAATCCAGGACTCCGCTGAGTATGATCAGCACCACAGCCAGAGCCATCAAAAGCCCGGAGACTGCCAGTTTCTTTGTATTTACATGCATGAGCAAAGATCTCCTCCCATACACTCACATAAGCTGTCTGCACACCACAGGTCACAGCAGAGATTTCCTGTGCCGCAGGTACTTCCTGTCCCGCCGCCGTAGGGATATCCGCCGCCCTGATAGCGGTTGCTGTTCCACTGGAGCCGGTTCACCAGATTGGCATATTCCGGATTGCCCGGATCCATGCTCTGCGCCTGGCGCGCCATATTTAAGGCATTGACATTGTTGCCCATTCCCGCATTGGCACAGGCGCTGAGATAATACCACTGTGCGCTGCGGTTGGAGATCCTGCTGAGCACATTCAGCGCCTGCTGGTACTGGCGTCCGTTGATATAATTGGCAGCTGCCTGCAGCTCCAGATCGCCGGAACCGCCGGACTGGTAAGAGCCCTGGCTGGTACTCTGGTAACCGCCGTATCCGCTCTGGTATCCTCCGTCTCTTTCCTTCATGATCTGGTCATAAGCTTCCTGTACTTCTTTAAATTTTTCTTCCGCAAGGTCTGCCAGCGGGTTGTCTACATAGGAATCCGGATGATATTTCCTGCTCAGATCCCTGTATGCGCGTTTGATCTCATCATTGGAAGCATTGGGGGACACCCCTAAGACTTCATATGGATTATTTACCATGATTTTCCTTATTCTCCTGTCTTTCTTTTTGTACTTTCTCGTATTTCGCCCATACGCCTCTGTAGAGAATGTTTCTCAGTATCTCTGCGTCCAGAAGGCAGGGCAGCTTCTCAAATGCCGCCGTGGCTTCCGCCATCATCATAAGCAGTATCTGTCTTACTTCTTCTTCATATTCTTCTTCCTTTTGGCAGCGTCTTCGCACTGCTTTTAAAGGATTATAGGAACCGGTTTCGCTGTCCTTTGGCAGATCCTCCCAGGCGTCTATAATATAGATAAATTTGCCCAGATAAAACCCGAATGTCCTCAGAGTTTCCTCCCACATATCTGCCCGGTATACAAACAGTTCCTCCATCAGCCTGCCGAAAATCCCTGCTGCCAGATCAATGTCTTCCTCTCCCTTTTCCTCGCAGGCTGCTAAAAGCTTCAGCTGCTTTTGTATGACCTTTGCCTGCCTGGGATATTCCCGGCAGATATCCTTTGCTTTCCTGCCGAACAGGCGCATGCCCGCCAGACCGGACACGCTTTTGTCATCCTTCCAGTCGTCTTCAAAGTTAAAATATGCCAGCAGGATGTTCATCTTTGCCCCATACCGGGAAAATTCATTCTGCAGCATGGGGATCTTTTTCACCGGGTGCAGCGGACAATGGGACTGCAGCTGTTCTGTATCCTTTTCATACAGTGAGGTAAGAAAAAGCACCAGGAAAGTCATGTCGTAGGTCAGGGTCATCCGCCCCCGGAATCCATACTCTTCTTTCAGGGTGCGGCACAGTCCGCAGTAGTATGCTTTGTACCGGCTGAATTCCTTTACCTTTAATTCCGGTTTGTCGATCATGATGTATCCAAACATGGCTTCTGCACCTTCCTTCTTCTCAGACCTCATGTTTTTCTATTATACCATGGTCACGAACCTCATGCTGCGCCCTTGGCTTGCATTCGCTAAGTGTCCAGGTATATGTTCTCACTAAATTCGTACGGCGCCCTTGGCTTGTACTCATCAAGTGTTCACATTATACTATACCTTTTCTTAAATTACCAGAGCCTGTTTTGCTTTCCTTCCATTGACTCCTGTGTCTTTTTCCGCTATACTGCTTGGTAAATGAAATTTTACCAAAGCATAGGACAAAAGAAAGAGGTGCCATTTTGAAACCAACAGATAAGACCATCATGCAGGAAGCTTCCGTTTCAGAACAAACGGAAATCCTGTATCCTGAAAGATTCATCAAAAATACCAGCTACTATAATTCCCTGATCATGATGTACCGCTGTGTGATCCGTGAGATCCGCACCAAGCTGGAAGTCCTGGATGATGAATTTTCCGTTAAATACAACCGCAATCCGATCTCTTCCATTAAAAGCCGCATCAAAACCCCTCTCAGCATTTACAATAAGCTGCAGAAGCTTGGATACGAATTTACAGAGCAGAACATCCGGGAACAGCTCAATGACGTTGCCGGGATCCGGGTCATCTGCTCCTTCATTGATGATATCTACAGTGTGGCGCAGCTTCTGGCAGAGCAGGATGATATCACGGTCCTGCGGATCAAAGATTATATTAAAAATCCCAAACCCAACGGCTACCGCAGCTATCACATGATCGTGGAGATCCCGGTTTTCTTTGCCGAAGGGAAAACTCCTATGCGGGCAGAGATCCAGATCCGCACCATTGCCATGGATTTCTGGGCAAGCCTGGAGCATCAGCTCCGCTATAAAAAAGACCTGGAAAACAGTGACCAGTACGCCAGGATCAGCCGGGAGCTGTCCGACTGCGCCAGCACCATCTCTGCCATGGATCTGCAGATGCAGAACATCAAAAATCTGATCGGTGAGTTCAGCGGGCAGTAAGGCTGTCTGCAAACAGGGGAAGACAGTATTTTCTGTCCTCCCCTGTATTTTTCCTTTATTTTAGCTTGGCTGCGCTGTCTCATGCGCCGCCTGCCGCCTCTATGCTCTCAGGCTTTATGCCCCGATAAATGCCGCTAACAGGGCTTCACACGCTTTATAATACTCCTGCAGCTCGGGATCCTGAGACTGTTTGGTATCAGGATTTAAGATTCTCATTCCTACTACCATATCCTGTACAGACGCGGGGCTTCCCGCCTCCTCAAATCCTTTGCACTGGGCTACCGGTGTATAAGCACTGTCCTCTGTAGAAAGGACTCCTGAGTCCTTATATCGTTCCAGACTGGCGTCACTGAAGAAATAAATGATGCTGTCCGCTTCCTGCATATCTACTGTCAGTTTGGTCTGGTTTGCCATCAGGATCTGCGGATCCTCATCTTCCTTTGGGATATAATAATCTGACACCTGGATGAGTATCTCTCCGTCTCCGTTCAGGTCTTCCCCGTGTTCTTTAAACCAGGTCTGAAGGCTGTTCTTGTCCTCTTCATATAGCGCCATGTCCCCTACCACCGCAATGGTATAATCATATTCCGGCTTGGTAAGCATATCATGGATGAAAACCACCAGGGCAAAGAGGAAAAATCCTCCCAGGAGCACATGATACTTATAATAATACCAGAAATTCTCCCATTTTTTCTTCTTGTTGTCGCTGATCTGTACTTTCATTTTGCTCTTTCGTCCTTTTCTATTGTTTCCTGGTAAGCATTTTATCACTTTCCCTTTGCTAAAAAAAGACTTTCCCCGAAAATTTATGAGATTTTTAGAATCTTATGAAACCCTGATCCTGGTACAGCTCATATGGCTTCCTTTTTCCACCGTCAGACCGATACTTCCCTGCAGATAAGGCTCCTGGTCATCTCTGTAAAAAAGCTTCCTGTCTCCGTTAAGGACTGCCCGGATCTCATTTCCCTTTACCTGTACCCGGATCCGATATTCCTCTCCCGGCTGCCAGGGAAACGCTGTCTCTTCCAGGATTCTCCATCCTTTCTCGTTTTTCAGAATACCTGCTTTCTGATCCGGCAGAAGTCCAACTGCATAAGCCCGCATGGCTCCCTGCACCCGCACATTTACATAATGATTTTTCCCTGTAACCGGGGTCACAGTAAATTCCGCCTCATAATCCTTCCAGTCATGTCTCCCTGTGTAGACCGCGCCCAGATCACAGCAGGACAGATGCAGCTTCTCCTGTTCCAGGTAAGCCATTCCTTTCAGTCTGGTAAACTGGCTGATCTCCCGATGAAGCCCCTGCCAGATCTCTTCTTTCTCTTTGGAAAATTCGACAGAATAATCTACCTTTCCCTCTGCATACAGATCATCAATATAAACTGTAACTTCCCCTGCTGCCGCTCTTTTTCCCCCCTGGAAACAAAAGCCGATTTCCTCTATGAGACCGCCCGGAATCTGCGGTATCCTGCAGGTCAGCTCCGACCATGTTCCCTTTTGCAGCTTCTGGAAGTCTCCCAGATAGACTCTTCCGGAGTGCTGCTCCCTGGCGTAAAGACATACCTGGACAGGCATTGTATCCTTTAAGATACAGGCACTTCCCCGGATCGTCTGCCCCGGATAGACCAGCGGTGAAAAGCTGGGATCGTACCTGCTGTCATCAAAATCCTGAGGTGTACAATAGGTCTTTTTCCATACCCAGAGGCTGTCCTGCGGTGCCCTGAGCTCTGCCCGGATCCGCAGGCTTCTCTTGCCGGTATGGGCAGTTTCCTCCGTGTTTTCCAGGACCGCTTCTCCTTCTTTTTTTTGTACGCTGCCATCTGCTGTCTTTACTCTGGCTTCCAAGGCATGGGTAGATCCCGGAAATTCAAAATGACAGCTGTCTATCCGCTCCTTTGCCAGGGTCTTAAAGGGCTGAGGCATCTCTTCCTCCGCCAGCTCATATGCCAGTTTGGCAATGTAGAGCCCGCCAAAAGGCAGGTCCATTAGATTCAGGGAACCTACTACGCTGGAGCATGCCAAGAAATCATTGACCGGCGCTCTTAAGTCTGCTGGGATGCCTTCAAGCCCGTTTCTCACTCCCATGATGGTGCCCAGATTTCCCACGTTGCAGTCTGTGTCCCAGCCGCATCGGTTGCAGATCTCCAGTGTACGGGCGAAATCCCCTTCTCCATATAAAAGAGCCAGGATCATCACCGCGGCATTGGGAATGATGTGGCAGTTTCCCGGATATTTATCATAGCCGAAATGATGATAAATATAGTCAAAACACTCCATCCATGCTTCGCTGCGCCGGGTTTCATAAAATTCCATGACTGCCTTTACCATTGCAGCATAGGTACAGTCTGTCGGAATGTAGGAAAGCCCCTTTTCCAGAATCTTTTTGATATCTTTTTCCACAAAAGCAAAACTGATGCAGACTGCCACAAAGACGCCTCCCCATACACCATTTCCCCCATGGGTCACACTGGCAGCTTCCTTCGCCAAGCTTGCTGCCAGATCCGGATTCCCCGCTGCCGCCAGTCCCCAGGTATCGATAAAGATCTGACCGCCGATCTGCTCTGCCGCTGTGCTTCCGTTCTGTTCCATGCTGCCGCTTCTGGGCGCCTCGATTCCATTGAGCAGATTCAGATAAGCTGTGTGCTCCGTAGATGTTCCATAACCACCCCACCAGAAAAAACCATGTTCATAAGGCGCGTAGTTCAGCAGCGCCTCTGCAACATCCTGGGCTGTCAGCTTTGTCCCCGGCTTCTTATCCTCCAGCGCCCGCAGAAAGAAAATGGGACCGTTGCTGTCATCGTCTGCCGCGAATCTTTTATACTCCTGGGGATATCCTCTAAGTTCCCCGTAAACCTCTTTTATCTTTTCATAGGTCCACCCTTCAATGGGCGCGCCCATACGAATTCCGATGATTTTCCCCAGCCACCCAGCATAGATTTTTTCTATATACTCTTCTCTCATGTTGTCTGCTGTCCTTTCTGTTTTTCTTAATACCTTCCCTTTTTCCTCCTTTAAAGCAGCGCGTCTACTTCTTCCCTCTGAGGCAGAGAACTCTGCGCGCCGTTTCTGGTCACAGCAATAGAGGACGCCAGATTGGCAAATGCAATGGCATCAGATACTGTCTTTCCCTCTGCCAGAGCCGTGACAAAAGCGCCGTTAAAGCAGTCGCCTGCTGCCGTTGTATCCACCGCTTTTACCTTTCTCGCCGGATAGCTTTTCTCCTCGCCTTCTGCGGCAAAGTAAACCCCTTTTTCCCCCAGCGTCACCAATACATTTTTCACTCCTTTTTTCAGAAGACAGGCTGCTCCTGCACGGACCGTCTCCTCATTGATACAGGACAGCCCGGCAAGACTGGCAAGCTCAGTTTCATTGGGCGTCAGATAATCGATGCACCTTAATATTTCCTCCGGAATCTCCCTGGTAGCAGGCGCCGGATTCAGGATCACGGTCTTCCCTTTTTCCTTTGCTTTTCGTATGCCGTAATATACCGCTTCACAAGGAATTTCCATCTGAAATACGAAGTAATCAAATTCCTCAAACATCTGTTCCATGCTCTTTAAATAGGCTTCATCACATGCCTGGTTGGCGCCTGCCACCACGATAATATTGTTGTCTCCTGTGCTGTCCACAGAGATCACAGCCGTGCCGGTTGGCAGCTCGTCTACCTGCCTTATTCCAGAGATATCCACCTGGTTCTTATTTAGATTTTCCAGCTGGTTTTTTCCAAAAGCATCCTGTCCCACACAGCCCAGCATGGCAGTTCTTGCGCCCAGTCTTCCCAGCGTGCATGCCTGATTGGCGCCTTTTCCCCCGGGTATATACGCTAGGCTTTTTCCCAGCACCGTCTCTCCTTTTTCGGGCATCTTGTCCATATGAATGACCAAGTCCATGTTCAGGCTTCCGATCACCAAAACTTTCTTCTCCATTGTCAGCCTCCTACCTCTATTTAAGAAACTATTTTCTTAAAACTTTTTCTTATGCAGATATTGTATTCTTCTATCAAAACTTTGTCAATAAAGGATTCTTTTTTCGTCATTTAAGATTATTTTTCTCTCTATTTTTATCTATTTTTCACAATTTTCCTTTTTCTCTTCCATATTGACAAACAGGAAAAAATCGTCAATAATTGCCTTATAAAAACCAATGAAAAACAAAGGGCTGGTAGATTTATGACTATAAAAGATATTGCAAATTTAGCAGGAGTATCCATCTCCACCGTCTCTAAAATTGTCAATAATAAGGCAGACAACATCAATGCCGAAACCAGGAATCGGGTACTTCAGATTGTCAAGGAATATAATTATGCGCCTTACAGCGCTGCCCGCAGCAGTTCCGGCGCCAAAACCTTTCTCATCGGCGTTCTATTAAAACATGTGTCCCGGGCAGGCGTACTGGAAAGTGGCATCCTGGAGACAGCCAGGCGCCGCGGCTATCAGATCCTGCTCTGTGACAGCGCAGGGGATGAGAAAATCGAATTAAAACAGATCACTGCCCTGTGCAGACACCGGGTAGACGGTGTGATCTGGGAACCGGCAGGCAGAGACAGTCAGAAGTTCCTGTGCTATTTTCAGGAGCAGAATATCCCGGTCTCTTTTCTCGGTCCCGCCGGAAATGAAAACTCCTACAGCCTGGATTATGTCTCCATGGGCTATGCGGCAGCCCAGAAGCTTCTGGAATACCGCCATACCAAAATCGCCTGCCTGACAGTTCCCGGCAGTCTGTTCTGCCAAAAGGTTCTGGAAGGAGTCAGGAAGTGTCTGTTCGATCACGGAATTTCTTATACCGGCGGGATGGAACTGTCCTCTAAGACAGAAGGTCTCTGCAGTCGGCTGCTGTCCGGCGGTTTTACAGGAATTGTCTGTACCTGCTATTCCTCTGCCCTGCTTCTGTACAAGGAGGCAGAGCGCCTTCGCTACCGGATTCCGTCAGACCTGTCTGTAGTCAGCCTGCTTGGGGAGGACGAGGCGTTTGCAGACTTCCCCTCCATCTCCGGTGTGTGTATTCCCCTGCGGCAGCTGGCAGAGCTTGTCTGCGAAAATCTGATCGGTCGATGCGAACAGAAATCTGTCCCTGCCCGCTCTTCTCTTCCCGCTCTGCCTCTGGTTTTTAATCATGAAGACAGCCTGGCTGTGCCGCCTTCCCTGCGGTATAAAAAAATCCTGGCAGCGGGCAGCATTCACACCGATATTACCTTAAAGGTGGATACCGCTCCCGTACCCGGCACCACCGGCGTCATTACCTCCTCCTGTACCTCCCTTGGTGGAAAAGGCGCCAATCAGGCTGTGGCAGCTGCCAGGCTGGGGCACACGGCAGTCATCCTGGGCAAAATCGGAATGGATCTGGACTCCGATGTGATCTGCGACACCTTTGGCAAGGAACATGTGCTCACCTACGGACTGCGGCGGGATTCCCGAGCCCCTGCCGGAAAAGCCTATATTCACGTGCCCAGGGATGCGGAAAGCAGCATCATCATCCTCTCCGGAGCCAATCAGTATCTGACTCCGGAGGACATCCGGTCTGCCGAATATCTGTTCGAGGATTGCGGTTACTGCCTGGTTTCCACAGAGATTCCTGCTGAGACAGTCCTGCAGACGCTGCAAACCGCCAGGAAGTACCAGGGGATCACCATCGTAAAGCCGGCTGCCCTCTCTTCCCTTCCGGAAGGTCTTCTGGATCACACAGACATTTTCGTTCCCAACCAGAAGGAAGCAGCTCTGCTGTGCCCCTTTCCAGCCACGGTAGAGAAACAGGCAGCGTTTTTCCTGGAGCAAGGCTGCCCCACAGTCCTGATCACCCTAGGGCACAGAGGATGCTATTTAAAAACCGCAGATACGGCACGCTATTTTCCTGCCGCTGCCTTCCCTGTGGCAGACTCCACCGGGGGCGCAGATGCTTTAATCGCTGCTCTTGCCGTCTATCTGACAGAAGGGTATGAACTGACGGCAGCCATCCGCATTGCCATGTATGCCGCAGGTTTCTGCGTCTCTAGACCAGGGGCAGCCCCTGCCATGGCAGACCGCGCCTCTCTGGAAAACCATATCCGGGATACGGAGCCTGATCTCCTTTTGTCCCCGCACACATCCGCGCCCTCCTGCATATCCTGAAAGAGAACCCTTTTTGCAAGGAGCTTTTATGGCATATCAGATAGTCATCGACGCAGGCCACGGGGGAACAGACCCCGGCGCAGTCTATGAAGGCAGACAGGAGAAAGACGATGCTCTGCGCCTCGCCATGGCAGTGGGCGATATCCTGTCCCAAAACGGCGTGGACGTTACCTATACCCGGACAACAGACGTCTATCAGACCCCTTTTGAGAAAGCACAGATCGCAAACGATGCAGATGCGGATTTCTTTATCTCCTTCCACAGAAATTCCAGTCCCAGGGAGAACCAGTACAGCGGCGTGGAAACCCTGGTCTATGATAAATCCGGCACGAAGCTGGATATGGCGGAGAACATTAACGGCGCCCTGGGCGAGCTGGGCTTTCGTGATCTGGGTGTCCAGGCTCGTCCCGGACTGGTGGTCCTGCGCAGGACTAAAATGCCTGCTCTGCTGATCGAGACAGGATTTATCAACACAGAACAGGACAACGAGCTGTTTGACCAGCAGTTTGAAGAGATTGCCCAGGCGATCGCCTATGCCATCTTAGGTACTCTGGACGAAAATGAGGTCCAGTCAGAAGCCAGTGAAGAAGAACCGCTCTACCGGGTCCAGGTAGGCAGTTTCCGTGAGAGAGAGTACGCGGATCAGCTGCTCTATGAGCTGCAGGATCAGGGCTTTCCTGCCTTTCTGCTGAATCAGAACGGCTACTTCCGTGTCCAGGTGGGCGCTTTTAAGCAGCTTTCCAATGCAGTTAAAATGGAGCAGGCGCTCCGCCGCGCCGGATACAGCACCTGGATCACACAAGAATAAAAAAAGCAGCCGGCTGCCGGAAGATACCTGCGGGTATGCTCGGCAGTCTGCTGCTTTTCTCTGGTTTCTTGTTTCTTTTGTTTTGCGTTTCTTTGGTTTTTCGTTTCTTTGGATTCTCTGGTTTTACATAGACTCTGCTCTGTCTTCTACGTTCTTCCTGAAATTGATCACTTCATGGTCGTATTCACTGTCCATATAGATTGAGCGGATCATGAAGTCCGCAGTGGCTTTATTGATCGCCATGGGAATATCGTATACCTGGGCAATCCTCATCAGCGCCTTGACATCCGGATCATGGGGCTGCGCAGTCAGCGGATCAGAGAAGAAAATAATAAAGTCAATGACCCCCTCCACAATCTTTGCGCCGATCTGCTGGTCGCCTCCTAAAGGACCGCTGTTGTATCCTTTGATCTGAAGCCCCGCCTTATCCGCTATAAGCCTGGACGTGGTACCGGTACCGTAAAGGCTGTGATGCTTTAAAATCTCGTAATTGTCTTTGCACCACTGGATCAGCTTGGGTTTCTCATTGTCATGGGCAATCAGTGCAATATTTTTCTTCTTTCCAATGGTAAATGTAACATATTCATTGTTCATCTTTGTCTCTCCCGTCTTTCTGATGGTTAAAAACCTATTAATATCCGCCTTTTAAGCTGACTACATTTTATCATAATTCCCTTGTCCTCACAACGGGAAACTGCTACAATAAAAGGCAAAAGAATGACAGGAGCCGGTATTATGTATTATTTCATCATAAATCCCAATTCCCGCTCCGGCGAGGGATTCCATACCTGGAAGACCGCCGAAGAGCTGCTGAAAGAAAGAGCTGTGGAGTACGAAGCTTACTTCACAGAAGGCACCGGGCACGCATCCCGGCTTGCCCGGCAGATCGCTGCCCTCTCCCTTCCCTGTACCTTAACTATAGTTGGAGGAGACGGCACACTAAACGAGGTGGCAAACGGACTGGCGGATACCGAATACTCCCACATCACTCTGGGCTATATCCCCACCGGTTCCGGCAATGATTTTGCCCGGGGGCTGGGGCTGTCCTGTGATGTGAAAACCTGCATAGACAGCATCCTTTCTCCCAGAGAAATCGTTTCCGTAGATCTGGGACTGTCCAGGACCAGGGAGGCTTCCCGCTTTTTTCTGGTCAGCAGCGGTATCGGCTACGACGCGGATATCTGCAGAAATGTCACGGCATCACCTCTGAAAAAGCTTTTCAACCGGCTGCATCTTGGCAAACTCACCTACGCAGCCATTGCACTGGGACTGCTGTTTCGCTACGATCCCTGTCCTGTCTGCGTCCGGCTGGATAAGAAGAAGACATTCTCCATCCCCAGATATTTTTTCATTACAGGCATGATACAGAAATATGAGGGCGGAGGCGTAAAGTTCTGTCCCTATGCCAGATACGACGACGGTCTTCTGGACTTCTGCATCGCAGGAAATCTGGCAAAAGCTAAGATCCTGTTTCTTTTTCCTACTGCTTTTGCGGGAAAGCACACCGATTTCAGCGGGGTTCATATCCTGCGGGGAAAACGGCTGGATATTATCAGCCAGGCGCCTCTCCCCATTCACTGTGACGGAGAAAGCATGGGCTGTTCCAGTCATCTGACCCTTTATGCTTCTGACAAAAAGCTCCCCGTGATCCTTCGGTAACCAGCTGCTTTTCGCTGTGAATGGAGGTTGCTTATGAAAACACTTTTGTTGATCTTATTCCTGTTCCTGCTGCTTTTCTGCCTTTACTTTTACTGCATCATGCCCAGGTTTTCCAGGAAGAAGCAGGTACATAAATTTATGCATCATCTGTTTGCGCACCGGGGATTCTTCACCCCGGACCAGAAGGTTCCTGAAAATTCCATGGCGGCATTTCTCCTGGCAGTGCGCCATGGATACGGCATTGAGCTGGATATCCAGCTGACTAAGGATCAGCAGGTTGTGGTCTTTCATGACCATACTCTGACCCGCATGTGCGGCATCGACCTTCCGGTCTGTGAACTGACCTATGAGGAACTGCAGAAATTTCCCCTTGCCAATACCCAGGAACGGATCCCGCTTTTCAAGGATGTGCTGAAAGCCGTAGACGGGAAGGTACCTCTTCTGGTGGAGATCAAGCTTCCCACTTACCGTACCCTGACCTGTGAGCTGGCAGACCGGCTGCTTCAGGAATATTCCGGCAGCTACTGCATAGAATCTTTTAACCCCCTTGCGCTTTTATGGTACCGCAGGCACAGAAAGGATGTGGTCCGGGGACAGCTTTCTGCCAATCTGACACGGCCGGTGGCAGAGGGCGGCTATGTGCTGTGCTTCCTGGTACAGCATCTGCTTTTGAATTTCATCGGCAGACCGGATTTTATTGCCTACTGTTACAAAGATTCCCAGAATGTCAGCTTCCTTTTGAATAAATGTCTGTACAGAACGCCGGTCTTTGCCTGGACAGTCCGCTCCCAGGAAGCCTTTGAGAAATACCGGGGCAAATTCGACTCCGTCATCTTTGACAGTTTTGTCCCAACTCATAAACATAGTATTTAAAATTATTAAACATCTGTAAAGACCATTGTTATAAAAAAAACACTGTGTTATAATGTGAACACTTAATGAGCACAAGCCAAGAGCGCCGTGCGAATTTAGTGAAAACATATACCTGGACACTTAGCGAATGCAAGCCAAAGGCGCCGCATGAGGTTAGTGACCATGGTATAATGAACCAGCAAAAGAAAAACTTTTTCATAAAAAACAGGTAAGACGGACTAATATAGAAATGAGAGATGAGTTTATGGAGTTCATGAAAAAGTATAAACACGCCTGGGTGATCCCCGTGTACGGCATCCTGTATCTGTTGGCTTTCCAGTATGTGGAGCACAGAAAGGTACGTCCTTATATCATCCATATGAAGATTGATGATGCTATTCCCTTCTGTGAATATTTCGTTATCCCTTACTTTTTATGGTTTGCCTACATTGCCGTCACAGTCTTTTACTTTACTTTTATCAACAAGAATAAAAAAGAATACTGGCAGCTGGTCTGTTCCCTGGGCATCGGCATGACGCTCTTTATTGTGGTATCGCTGCTTTTCCCCAACGGGCAGGATCTGCGTCCCTCCCTTTCCAATACCCAGAACAGTATTTTTATCGAATTGGTACGATATTTATATCGCTTGGACACACCTACCAATATTTTTCCCAGCATTCATGTATTCAATTCGGTCAGCTGCTGTCTGGCAGTTTTCCATCATAAGCCCTTCCGGAAGCATAAGGTATTCCTGGGCGGTACGGCAGTCCTGACTGCCCTGATCGTCCTTTCCACCATCTTCCTGAAGCAGCATACTCTGATCGATATGGCGGCTGCTTTTGCACTGAATGCGGTTTGTTACCAGCTGCTCTATAAGACACGGTCTGTAAAGGAAAAACAGCCCGCACGGGCGCGGGCATAAAAAAGATGCTGAATTGAAAGCTGCTTTCAATCCGGCATCTTTTTCTTTACTCTGATCTGGATCAGTTAAATCCATAAAACTTCTGGGCGACTCTGTAGATCGCCACAGAGATGTCCCTGCCTTTGTCCCCCGGCAGATTGACTGCCCGTCCCAGGATTCCCAGCCTTAATTTTCTGTACACATGAATGTCCGACTCTTTCAGATATTTCCATAGATCTTTCTTTTTCTCCAGATTTTCCTCCGTGCCTGAGCGCAGGAGCATAATGGAGGAAACTGTAGTGATAATATCCAGATACCGGAGCATATACTGTTTCATATGTTTATCGGGAAGCTTCCTTCCTGCAATGGCGTCGATCATCAGCCGGTTGACTAAAAGCTGCTGGTCGATTCGTTTGATCATAATCTGTTCATTGACCGACTGGTCTTCTCTTCCGATAAAATACCGGTAAAAATTCACATCCATATAATACATGGTCCGCACAGAAGGCAGCGGCTGGTACACAAAGAGATTATCCACATAGAATGTATGCTTGGGAAGCTGAAGCCCGCATTCCCGCAGCAATCCGGTCCTGTAGATCACAGAATGCATGAGGATATATTTTCCCACCGGCATTTTGCTGATCTCCTGCCAGGTAAAGATCTTGCCTTCCGGCAGATAGCGCTTATAGCGCATGACCTTTTTCCGCTTCGCCCCGGACTTTTCGTATACAAAATTGCTGATCATCATATCCAGCGTATCCGGACCTCCCGTAATTTCTCTGAGCTTTTCCAGGATTGCCAGATAGGCGTCTTTATTTACCCAGTCGTCGCTGTCCACCACTTTAAAGTACAGTCCCTGGGCATTGCGGATCCCTGCGTTGACCGCTTCTCCGTGGCCGCCGTTCTCCTGGTGGATGGCTTTTACGATCCCCGGAAATTTCTCTGCATATTCGTCCGCGATCTTTGCCGTATCGTCCTTGGAACCATCGTCCACGATCAGAATCTCTACCAGGTCTCCCCCTTCCAGAAGAGAATCCACACAATTTCTCATGTACGCCTGTGAATTATAACAGGGAACTGCGATTGATAACAGTTTCATCTAAAAGTCCTCCTCAATATATTTTCTGTAGGCGGCAAATGCGGAGGGAATGGGATATTTCCCTTTTGATTCCTTTTTATCCACAAATACCAGCTTTCCTTTTTCTTTTTCCTCTGTCGACGCTACTTTTATGAAATAGCCCTTCATATGCCACTCCACATGAGAGAAGATATGCTTTGCCTCGCCTGCTTCTTTGATATACAAAGGCAGGAGCCCCAGCCCCTTTATATACTCCAGGATCTCTTCTCTGGATACATATCCCTCCCGGTTAGGCAGCTCATACAGTCCTGCCAGCAGTCCTCTGGGCGGACGCCTGCATATGGCAAATTCCTGTCCGTTCTGGATGACGAGGACTGTCTTTTCTTCAATCCTTCTCTGCTTTTTTGCCGCTTTTTTCGGATAGTCCAGCTCAGTTCCTTTCTGATGGGCGCCGCACAGATGATTTAGCGGACAATCGTTACATTTAGGCGCTCCGTTGGGAACGCAGACCGTTGCTCCCAGTTCCATTAACGCCTGATTGAAATCTCCCGGCTCGTCTGGCGGCATGATCCTGCGCAGGTTTCCCTCCACCTTTTTCCTGGTGGACTGCTTTAAGATATCGTCCTCATCTTCCGTGAGCCTGGCAAGGACTCGGAATACATTGCCGTCCACTGCCGGTTCCGGTATGCCGTAGGCAATGGATGCCACGGCTCCCGCGGTATAGCTCCCAATGCCCGGAAGGGCTAAAAGTTTCTGGTAGTCCCGGGGCAGCTGCCCGCCGTATTCTTCCGCCACCTGCTTTGCCGCCTTCTGCATATTCTTGACCCGGTTGTAATATCCTAATCCTTCCCACAGCTTTAAGAGCCTATCCTCCTGGCAGGCTGCCAGTGCGGCAATATCGGGAAGCTCCCGGATAAATCTGGCATAATATTCTTTCACTGCCTCCACCCGGGTCTGCTGGAGCATGATCTCCGAGATCCACACATGATAGGGCGAAGGGTCCTCCCTCCAGGGAAGCGCTCTCCTGTTTTCTCTGTACCAGGAAAGCAGCGGTTTTACAATCTGTTCTATCATACAGGCTCCTTTTCTGAATCCAAATGCACCGCAACAGGTTTTCTCAGTTTCAGCAAATCTTTTTTCACGGTGCAGTCATAGGCGAGGATTCTGACTCCCTGACTTTGGGCTTCCTTCAGCGCCTGCCGAAATTCCGGCTGGGCTGCATCGTTGGGCTCGAAATATCTGACGTTTTCCATCTGTATCACAAACATAATATACGCCTCATATCCCTCCTCTATGCATCTGCACAGTTCCCGGATATGCTTCACGCCTCTTTCGGTAGGCGCGTCCGGGAAGCGGACTACGCCATCCTCCTCCAGGGTCACGCCTTTGACCTCCATAAAGATTTTTTGCTGCCCATTCTCGATGTACAGGTCAAATCTGGAATTACCGTATTTTACTTCTCTTCGGATCTTTGCCTTTTCGCCGAAAAATCCGCTTTCCTTTAGCCATTCCTCCGCTGCACTGTTGGGAATCTGGGAATCCATGTTGATCAGCCGCTCTCCCTTCTGCACTGCGATCAGATCATATTTTGTCTTTCTGTTGGGATTGCCGCTTTTCTCTAAAAACACAGAAACGCCGGGAACCAATAATTCCCGGCACCTTCCTGTATTCTTTACATGACAGATTTCCTCTTTTCCGTTTATCTCTACCTGAGCGATAAAGCGGTTAGGACGCGCTTTGAAGATTCCCTCTTCTATCTGCTGGTATTTCATGTCAGTCTCCTGTCTGTCCTTCTGTCAGTCCTTCATACACTTCTTTGATACTGTCAAAAATATATGTGGGCTTGATGTCGCCCTGCCGGATATCCTCCATGGTCGCCTCTCCTGACAGCACGCAGATGGTATCCACGCCGGAGCGCTCTCCTGTCTTGATATCCGTATACAGCCGGTCGCCTATGATCACTGTTTCTTCCTGCTTTTTATTCAGCTTTTTCAATACACAGTTTACCATAACAGGCTCCGGTTTTCCAATAAAAAATGGTTCTTTTCCCGTGGCATTTTTCAGCATTATGCTCATGGAACCGCAGTCGGGGATGTATCCGAAGCTTACCGGACAAACCAGATCCGGATTGGTGGCAAGATAAGGCAGATCCTTTCCCAGCATGATGCAGGTATCCCGGATCTTCTCTGACGTATTCTCTGTGTCAAAGCCTATGAGCACCACCTGGGCAGAGTCATCCGCCCGGGTCACCGTCGAAATACCCGCTTCCTCTAATTCCTTTACCAGAGAGCGGGTTCCCATGCAGTAAACCTTCTTTTCGGGATAATGCTCCTTTATGTATGCGGCTGTCGCCTGACTGGAGGTATAGAAATTCTCATACCCGGCGTCGATCCCCATCGCCCGCACCTTTTTCACATAATCCTCCACCGATCTGGAAGAGTTGTTGGTGATAAACACATATTGTGCTCCCCGCCGTTTCAGCTCTTCCAGAAAATCAAGGGTTCCGTCAAAAATCTGGTCCTCATTATAAATGGTTCCGTCCATATCCAGAAGGTATAATGTCTTTTCCTTCAGCTGCTCTGCATTTTTGCCCTGTTTGTCCAGCATATTGATCTCCTTTAACTGGTTTTTGCGCGGACATTCCTTGTGGCGATCATATCTACGCCGGTATTGCAGACGTTTTTCAGTACGACCTCTCCGATCTGCACCGGCGCCTGAAGCTCTACTGCCTTCAGAGCTCTGGAACATTCCGCGATTTTCCCTTTTGGTATATCAGAAGCCGTCTTGACAGAAACCACCGGCAGGATTCCTCCTTTTACCCGCACACTGGAGGTCACGATGCGGGTGGGATCGGTCACTTCCTTTTCTCCGTACGCCTTTCCCTTGGGACAGGTATTTCCTTCTACCTTTACCACTTCTTTTCCTTCTAAGGTCACCGTCAGACTGCAGCCTAACGGACAGCTGATACAGGTTAATTCTTTTACTTCTGTCATGATGCTTCCTCCACTTTCATTACAATTTTATCCAAACCTTCCTCTGCTGTCAAATCTTGTTTTTTCAGCACAACTTGTTCCATCTCTCCGGGGGCAAGTTTTTTCTTTTTCTTATGCAGGATCCTTTTCTCTCCGCAGTAGACGCTGATATAGGCGTCCCGGTAAACTGCTCCTACGCGGAAACGGACAGTGAGAGTGTCCTCCATATGACCGGTGCGGATGATCTGAGGCACGCTGTAGCGGATGCCTCCTTCCGTCTGAATACGGATAGTCTGCTCTTCCTCTTTGCTTTCCCCGCTGTTCCAGTTTCTGATGTATTCTGCCGCATGGCTTCCTGCTCTGGCAGCTTCCTCCGATACATAGTCCACCAGGTCATGGACATGGAGCACATTGCCGCAGGCAAAGACGCCTTCCACATTGGTCTCCAGGCTTTCATTGACTACTGGTCCGGAAGTAACTCTGGAAAGCTCTACCCCCATCTTTCCGGAAAGCTCATTTTCCGGAATCAGACCGCAGGACAGCAGCAGGGTATCACAGGAATAAAACTCCTCGGTTCCGGGAATGGGTTTTCTGTTTTCATCTACTTCTGCCAGGGTGATTCCCGTAACCCGCTCTTTTCCCTGGATGTCTACAACGGTGTGGCTTAACTTCAGGGGGATGTCGAAGTCATTGAGACACTGGACAATATTTCTCTGAAGTCCGCCGGAATACGGAAGCAGCTCTGCCACCACCTTGACCTTGGCGCCCTCCAGGGTCATTCGTCTCGCCATAATCAGTCCGATATCTCCGGAACCCAGGATCACCACTTCTTTGCCCGGCATATAGCCTTCCATGTTGACCAGTCTCTGGGCTGTTCCGGCTGTGTAAATGCCTGCCGGACGGTAGCCCGGAATATTGAGCGCTCCCCTTGGACGCTCCCGGCATCCCATTGCCAGGACTACTGCCTTGGTCTTCAGGAACATCAGTCCGTCTTCCCGGTTCATGGCTGTGATTGTTTTCTCCCTGCCTTCCTGGCTGATATCCAGGACCATGGTATTTAATTTGTACGGGATCTCCAGTTTTTCCGCTTCCTCAATGAAGCGGTACGCATATTCCGGTCCGGTCAGCTCTTCTTTAAAGGTATGCAGTCCGAAACCATTGTGGATGCACTGGTTCAGGATCCCGCCCAGTTCGTGGTCTCTCTCCAGGATCAGCAGATTGTCAATGCCTTCTTTCTTTGCGGAAATTGCCGCTGCCAGCCCTGCCGGACCGCCGCCTACTATAATCAAATCATATTCTCTCATATCCTCTATCCCCTTTTATAAATCTTCCTTCATCACACCGGTCAGCAGTCTGGAATCCCCTCCTGCTTTCGTCAGCTCCAGCGGATCCTTCTTAAGCTCCCTGGCAAGGATCTCCATGGTCCTGGGGGAGCAGAAGCCTGCCTGGCATCTTCCCATGCCTGCCCTGGTCCTCCTCTTGACTCCGTCCAGGGATCTGGCTCCCAGAGGTCTGCGGATGGCATTTAAGATCTCGCCTTCCGTCACGGTCTCACATCTGCAGATCACGTTGCCGTAGGCAGGATCCTGAGCGATCAGCGCCTGGATCTCTTCCGGTGTGGATTCTGCCACACAGGGAATGTCACGGCGCCGGGACTGGAAGTCCTCTTTCTTCTGCGCGTGCAGCTTTTCCGCGATCATATCTGCCAGATACTCGCCAATGGCAGGCGCGCTGGAAAGTCCGGGAGATTCGATGCCTGCCGCGTTAAAGAAGCCTTCTGCGCCCTCTGCTTCTCCCAGCACGAAATCCTCTTCCTTCTCTGTGGCGCGCAGTCCGGCAAAGGAGGTGATCACCATGGAAAGGGGAACCGCCGGAGCGCTGAGCTTTGCCATGGCTGCCGCCTTGTCAAGCCCCTGCCTGGTGGTATTCACACCCTCCTTGTCTTCTATGTCGTCTGCAGTAGGTCCTACCAGCAGATTTCCGTGGACCGTAGGTGTGATCAAAACACCTTTTCCCATCTTGGTGGGCAGCTGGAAAATGGTATGGGAAACAAAGTCTCCCGCCTTTTTATCCAGCAGGTAATATTCACCCTTTCTGGGCGTGATGGACAGCTTCCTGCTGCTGACCAGATTGTTCCACTGATCCGCATATACCCCTGCTGCATTCACCACGCATCTGGTCTCATAGACTTTATCCTCCGTCTGAATGCGGTATCCGTTCTCTGTCTTTTCTATGGTTTTCACCTGTGTGTCAAAGGCAAATTCCACGCCGTTTACACTGGCGTTTTCTGCCATGGCAATGGTCAGCTTAAAGGGACATACAATTCCTCCTGTGGGAGCGTAGAGGGCTGCTTTTACTTCTTCTGTCAGATTCGGCTCCATCTGGCGCACTTCTTCCCCTTTCAAAATACGAAGTCCCGGAACCTGGTTCTTCTCCCCTTTTTCCTTTAATGCCTCCAGCTTGGGAAGGTCCTGTTCATCAAAGCAGAGCACCAGCGAACCATTCTGCTTGTACGGGAAATCCAGTTCCTCTGACAGTTCCTGGATCAGGCGGTTGCCCCGGACATTCATCTTTGCCTTCATGCTGCCCGGCACTGCGTCAAATCCGGCATGGACAATGGCGCTGTTGGCTTTTGATGTCCCGCAGCATACGTCTTCCTCCTTTTCCAGCACCACTGTTTTCAGCTGATATCTGGACAATTCCCTGGCTACTGCGCTTCCGGTCACTCCGGCTCCGATAATTACTACATCATACATGTCTGTTCCTCCTCTTTCTGTTCATGACAAAAGTTTCCCAGGTAAACTCCTCAGAACCCTTTTCTTTATATAAAAAAAGACAGTGCGAATCGTACATGGGATTTCCATGCAGTTCCGCTCTGTCTCTGTTCTCCGGCGTATCTGTTCTGTTTTTTTACATAAACCACACCTTTTGGTTGGTGGTAGAAATGGATACCGCGCCTGCGCCAAGCGCTGCCATGATATCCTCTTTATCCGTAATCAGCCCTCCGGCGATCACCGGTACTTTCGATGCTGCGCAGATCCTCTTTGTAATCTTCGGCATCACACCCGGCAGGATCTCGATCATATCCGGATGTGCATTCTCTATCTGCTTTTCAATCGTAGCAAAAGCAATGGAATCGATGACGAAGAACCGCATAATAGCAAACAGCCCTTCTTCCTTTGCCTCTCTAATGATATTGGGACGGGTGGAAATGATTCCGTCTGCATGGGTCACAGAGCGGATGTACGTAACTGAAATCTCCCTGCTGCTAAGTCCCGCGATCAGGTCGATGTGGATGATCACAGTCTTTCCCGCCTGTTTCAGTCTTGTCACAATGTTTCCAATATTACAGATATCTCCGTACAGCACAAAGACGATCTGTATCTCGGAATCCAGCACCTTTTTTAATCCCGCCTCGTCTTTGATGGCTGCGATTACCGGACAGTCTTCAAATTCCTCCAGTATTTTACGGTTCATGCTCCTCTTCCTCCGGTCTCTCCTGCCCTGTTTATCGTGAAAAAAGACAAGAGCAGAAAACCGCCCCTGCGGCTTCTTGTTCTTGTCTCTGTCTCTTGTTTTATTATACATCAATTACTTTCCTGTTGCAAGAAAAAAGTCAGAAAATGAAAGCAAAAGGCTGGTTAAGTTTTGGTAAAATCTGTCCGTCCTGTTACCCTTTCCATCAATTCTCCAAAGCTGTCCACGGTCTCATACAGAACCGTTCCCCCGCTGACTGCCTGAAAATGTTTCTTTGCGCAGTAAGCTCTGGCTTCCCAGAGACTGCCCTGTCCCCGGACGCTTCTGCTTCCTTTCAGCTCCGCTGCCGCGCAGAGATATCCCCGGTCCTGTGTCCGGAAAACCACCGCCCAGCCCGGCGTACAGCGCCCCACCGGAGTGGAAATGAAAAAGCTCTCAGGAAGCTTCACATAGAGCGCCACCTGGTCATGCGCTTCCAGTTCCCTGGCAAAAGCAAGCTCCTTTGCAGACTCATACAGCACATAGTCAAAGAGATGTTTCTGTGCTTCTATGGCATTGACCCCAGGCTTTCCCCGCAGAACTGCTCCTGTAAAAAGACTGGTATCGTACTGTTCTCCCCGGGGCTGATACACAATGTGTTCGATAATGGCTGCGGCTTCCTGTTCCCGGATCAGTCCTGCCGCCTTCTGGATAAACTCCTCCGGATGATCAGCAAACTGTTCAAAGACTTCCCTGCGGATCCCGGTCAGGATCTCAATGATCACTTTCCTGGTAAGCCTGGTCTCCTCTGCCAGTTTCCCCACCAGGTCATACCTGATTCCTTCACCAGATGCCGCTTTTGCTCCTTTCGCGGACTCCGCTTCCTGACTTTTTTCCAAAGTCTGCGTCCGGTTCTTCCTCTGGGGCTGTCCCGGCTCTAAGACCCCCTGCTCCACCACAAAAGAAAGCCGGGGGATGTGAAGCTTCGCATCCAGCGCCTGCACCGATCTTCTGACCAGTTCTTCGGAGTCAATATCTGTCCGGTAAACCGACTTGCCTCTGATCCCTGCCCACAGAGTCTGAAATTCCGGTGTCCGAAGTTTCTCGGGGTCACAGGACAGCTGTATATAACTTCTTCTGGCATTTTCCAGCCGGATAACCTGTTCCTCCTGCCCGCCGTCACTGTCTTCTTTCATTTCCTTCTGCAGAGCCCTGGCAAACTGGTCGTAGCTTTCACTGGCAATCACGGTCAGCAGATTCACTTTCTGAACCTCCCTGCCCAGCCTTCCCGCATCCATCCGTTCTCCCTTTTCATTGACGCACAGACGCATCCCCCTGCCGATTTCCTGCCGTTTGCGGATCTGGCTGGTGCTCTGCTTTAAGGTACAGATCTGAAAGACATTGGGATTGTCCCAGCCCTCTCTAAGGGCAGAATGGGAGAACAGGAACCTGACCGGAGATCTGACCGGATCCTGCTCCAGGAGCAGCTCCTTTTTCTTCATGATCAGATCATAGGCATCCGCATCCTCCGAGATTTTCTCCTTTCCGGCGCCCTTGCTGTTGACCATTCTGCCTTTCTTATCAATGGAGAAATAGCCGGCATGGGTATTATGAACCGAAATGGAGCGAAGGTATTCTCCATAGTCTTCCTCTCCCGGATCCAGTTCCAAATGCCGCAGGATCTCTGCATACTCCTGCTCAAACATCTGGGCATATCTTCCGTTGACCGGCTGTCCCAGAGCATCGTATTTTCTGTAATGCTCCACTTCATCAATGAAAAAAAGGGACAGGACCTTGATCCCCCGGGCAAAGAGCTGCCTCTCCTTTTCCAGGTGGGACAAGATCGTCTCCCGGATCTGGATACGGCGCAGCTGTTCTTCACTGGTTTTTCCTGCTGCCTCTCCTGCATACAGCCGAATCCCGTTAAGGAATTCAATGGAATCGTCCCGTCCGTCCACGGCTTTTACGATAAAGCGGTCCCGGTACTCTTCCAGCCTGCCGGAATGCTCATACAGGTCGTAGCCAATTCCCACCGTTCTGGTGATCTTCTGTATGCCCTGGGGACCTCTGCGGTCAAACTGGAGCACTGCCCTGGGATCCGATCTGGACAGCCGGATCCCCTCCAAATACAGGTATCCTTCCGATGCCCCAGTTCTTGTTTCTGAGATTCCTTTTACCTGGATTTTCTTCACCAGCTGCCGCTCATATGCCTCCGCCGCGTCCAGGCGGTAGACCATGTTATAAATGCTGTCTTTTCTGTGGGTGGCAGAATAGCGGAGGGTGAAAAGAGGGTGAAATTCCCTCATATTTTTCCTGGTCTGCTTCCCCTCCACAGACTGGGGTTCATCCAGGATCAGAATGGGATTGGTCTGCGCGATCACATCTATGGGACGGCGGGAGTGGAACTCATCAGATTCCATGGTGATCCTGCGGGCATTCTTCCCCTTGGCATTAAACGCCTGGGCATTGAGGATCATCACCTGCAGGGAAGGATCTGAGGCAAACTTCTCAATCTCCGCCAGCCTGCCGGAATCATAAAGGAAAAATCTTACCTTCTTTTCATATTCCCGGGCAAAGTGTTCCTGGGTCACCTGAAAGGATTTGTATACCCCTTCCCGCACGGCAATGCTCGGCACCACAATGATAAATTTGCTCCATCCATAATGCTGATTCAGTTCATAGATCGTCTTCAGATAAGTATAGGTCTTTCCCACCCCGGTCTCCATCTCGACGGTCAGGTTATAATGTCCCTCCAGCTTTTCCGAAGGCTTGATTCCATTCTCCCGCTGGATCTTCTGTATCTGCTCCAGGATCCGCCCATCGCTCAGCCAGGGAGCCACCGGCTGGTTGCCCAGTCTCTGCCTGACAGGATCCGCGTAAGGCTGTCCCGCAAATACCTCTACCACTGCCTTTGCCGCGTCCTCCTGGAATTTCTGCCGTTTGAATTGTAATTTCATTGTGTCACCTCAGATTACCTTTACTTTTGCCCCCGGCGCCAGCAGACGGAAGATCTCTCCCACATTGATCCTCTCAGAGCTGCCGGCAAAGCTGCTGTCCCGAAATACCGCACACCGGGGCTGCCCTGCGGCAATCTTCCGGATCACGCTTTCCGGTATCTTCTGCGCAAAGCACACCGCCAGCTCCCCCTGTCCGCAGGTATACACGCGGCAGCCTTCTATTTCTTCTGCCGTGTAGGTCATGGAAAGGGGATAGCCCCATTCCAGCAGACAGCCGAAGAGAAGGTCCAGATCCGACCGGTCCTCTTTGATATTGGATTCCAGAAGCGCCAGCATTTCCTGATGATAATCCTCTGGTCTCCAGTACACATTCTTCCAGTTGGAATCCCCCACAGAAAACACTCGGAATCCTGTATCAGCAGTCTTTCCCTCCTGCCTCAGTCTGTCCCCGCACCGGCGGATGCGCTCCTGGGAAAGCTGGCACAGATTGTCATATTCTTTGTTCTGTATCTTTTCCGGCAGCTGCACCAGGATAAATTTTCTCTTTCCCCCGTCCCGGGCATTGGCTTCCATCACTGCCTGCGCCGTGGTCCCGCTTCCGGCGAAGAAATCCAGCACCAGATCCTCGCCGCCTGTGGCATACTGCACCAGCTTCTCGATAAACGCCGCAGGCTTGGGATAACTGAACCCGCTGTCGCCCAGCAGCTCTTTCAGCTCTACGGTAGCAGCCTGGTTCATATAGGGATTCTCTGTGCCAAAGAGACTGTGCACCGGCTCCCACAGGCTTGCCGCGTCCTTTTTATACCGCTTAAATACAAAGCCTCTCTCCGACTCCCCGTACTCCTTTTTAAATTTGATCTTCCCCTGTCGGATATAAGTTTCCATGGTTGTCCGGGAAAATGCCCAGTATCTCCCTGCCGGGGGATAATCGGTCCTGTGGGTATAGGGATTTTCGATTCCGAAATAGGTGGAAGGTCCCCCGGAGCGGGCGCTGGGATCTCCGGCGCACCAGTCCCCGTTCGGATCTTCGTCTGGATTGGCATAATTGTGAAAGGCTTTTTCTTCCCCATGGAGACGGACCCGGGAGGCATTTTTTCCATAGATCAGCAGCACCTCATGCTGCATATTAAACCCGTTTCCCTGATCTGCTGTCATGGATTTGGTCTTGCGGATCACCTGCCCGATATAGTTGGATTCCCCGAAAATCTCGTCGCAGATCTTCATCAGATTCGCCTGCTCATTGTCATCCATGGAGATAAAGATCACCCCATCCTCTGACAATAGATTTCTCGCCAGCAGCAGTCTGGAATAGATCATAGAACACCAGTCGGAGTGGAAACGTCCGTTGGATTCTGTATTTTTAAACAGCTTCTCTCCACTGGAATTATACATGCCCAGTCCGCTTTCATATTCCTCTTCCGACATGGCAAAATTATCTTTGTAGATAAAATCCTTCCCTGTATTATAAGGAGGATCAATATAGATCATCTTAATCTTTCCAAGGTAACTCTCCTGCATCAGCTTTAAAACTGTCAGGTTATCTCCTTCGATGAAAAGATTGCCCGTGGTATCCCAGTCCCGGCTCCTTTCCAGCTGGGGGCGCAGCGTGTCCGAAGAAGACGTATAGGCGTCCATAAGCGCCTGCTTCTTTCCCGGCCATGAGAATTCATACCGTTCGCTGCCGGCTGTGTCTTCCTCCCCCAGCAAAAGCTTCAGCATCTGAAAATCCACAGTCCTTTCTGTCTTTCCGCTGACCTGACTTTCTTTTACACAGGCTGGGAAGAGCTGCTGTAATTTCTCAATATTTCTTTCCCAGCCGGGGCTTGTTTCAAATCGCATTTTTTCCATTTGTGTCTTCCTTTTGTGTCTTTCTTTATCCTAGTCACTTCTATGGCATTGAAATATCGAGAAATTTCCTATGGCATTCTTTTGCCGTCAGAAAATTTCTGAAGAATAGATCTGAAATTCCAATGCCGCTGCTATCATCCTTTTGAAATCTCCTATCTTTTCATAGCTGTAGATTTTAAACTTATTTGTGTAGCGGGTCGTTCCCTTTTCCTTCTCCTCGTAATCTGTCATTAAATCCAGGTGCTGCTGCGCTTCCAGCTTCCAGTCGCTGTGCCACGCCGCCGCGATCCCAGTTTCTGTGGAATCGCACTGAAGAGAAATCTGAATGGAAGGCTTTCTGATCTTTCGTTCAAACTGTCCCAGCGTGGGATATTGAAAGATACAATTTGCAAAATACCGGTCTCTGTATTCCCAGTCATATCCGATTTTCCTTTTGTGCAGGTGATCCAGAAATACGCCGTCGTTGTCATAGGTCTCCACCGGATTTGGACGCATCTCTATGTGTCTGTAATCCGGAAAGCGATTAAATAAATTTGCAAAGCCATTCATCGTCTGGTCGTGTTTGCTATACAGGGTTGGTCTGTACATACAAATTCCTCCCTTCTAAGTCAAAGGTGCCTGTCGTTTTTTGCTGCATTGTGTATATTATAATATAAGTTCTGGTGGAAAGTAAATGACAAAGGATATATAAATATGAATCCGAAAAATCCCATGCAAAACAGCTTCACCCTCTTACCGACAGCACATTCTTCTTATCTGCCAGGCGGCTAATAAATTCTGTTTTATTACATTCCGGAGGAAATAACAATTCCAGCTCAAATTTAGTATTATCCCTGTTCGCTTTATTGACCTTCATTGCGGTAATCATGATTTTCTCTTCAAGGATATACCCTTCTAATTCCTGAAGATCGCTGTTTCCACGGACCATAACCACTTTAATATTACCCCTGTATGCTTCTTTTGAAAGAAAGCTGACTCTGTGCAGGGTCAGCTGAATCATTACTAACAGGACAGCACTGGAAATAGATATAAAATATTGTCCTGCGCCGCATGACATTCCTACACCAGCAGTCGCCCAGATACCTGCCGCTGTTGTTAATCCGCTAACAGAACTGTGATTTCTGACAAAAATAATTCCAGCGCCTAAAAATCCCACCCCACTTACAATTTGCGCTGCAATTCTGGAAGCATCAAAATTGCTGATATCTGCAAACCCATATTTTGAAACAATCATCATCAATGCTGCACCAAAGGCTACTACTGCATGTGTTCTCACACCTGCCATTTTATTTCTGTTTTTTCGTTCAAACCCAATACAGATACCAAGGAAGCAGGCTAGGGCAATCCGAACCAGAAACTCTGCTTCCTGTATTATCTGTTCCTGAATAAATAAAAACAGTTTCAATTTTGCTCCTTTCTTTACCATAACTGACTGTAGAAACAGCCTGGCAATCCGAAGATGCAGCCAGGCTGTTTTGTAAATTCTTATTTTCAGATTTCAGCTTCCATGCCGTCATATGCAGCCAAAAAATGATAGGGTTTGCACGCCGTCTCTAATACATCCTGAAAAGGTCCATAGGTATGTACAAAATGTGTTGCGATAAACACTGTTTTCTGGTCTGCACTTCCTGTTTCCATCATTCTTTTCTGAACTCGTACGTCATCTTCCAGGCTCATATGACTTTCAAAATAAGAAGGACCTGCGCAGCAGGTACAATCCAGCACAACCCCTGAAAAATATTCTTTCTCTATAGCCTTCCACGTTTCTTCCGGGAAGTATCCGGTATCGTGCGCATACAAAAGATTTTTCCCATCTTTTCTCACTATGTAGAGATGACACTCTTGCGTATGATCATGTTCTGCCGGAAGCGCTTTTACCCTGTAATTCCCAATCTGGAGTTCCTGAAAATTATGAATTTCCGTGATTTTCAGATTCTCTTGTATGTATTTGGCTCCGACCTGTTCTAGTCTTTTACAAACCTCACGGTTTCCGTATACATGCAATTCTCTTTTCCCAACTCCAAAAGCATACGGTTCAGCTATGTGCATTAACTCTTCCGGATAAAAATGATCTGTATGCGTATGTGTAATAATTAAATTTTTAATTTTACTCATATCCAAATTTCCATATCTCATATGATCAAATACATCTGCTGAGAAATCAATCATTAAATCATCATCTATCTGACTGCTTGTCCTGCTCCGGTAGTTATTTCCTCCCATTTTTCTGATTTTTTTACAATTTTCACATTGACAGAAAATTGCCGGAACCCCTTCTGAGGCTCCTGTTCCATAAAAATGAATTTTCATAATTCCTCCAGCTTCTGACTTTAACCTTTTACTCCTGAAACTACAACACCCTGAATAAAATATTTCTGTAAAAATAGAAATAAAATCAATAACGGCAATGCCACAATTACAGCCGCTGCCGATACCAACTGCCATTGTGTACTGTACATACTGCTGAAATACGACAATCCTACTGATACAGGTAACTTTTCCAACGTATTGATAAAAACCATAGGCTCCAAATAATTATTCCACTGATCCTGCAGTGCATAAATTGCCACTGCTATCAAAGAGGCTTTGCTCTGCGGCAGGATTATTTTCCAAAAAAGCTGCATGATACTGCACCCATCAATTTTTGCAGATTCATCTAATTCCCTTGGAATACCCATCATAAACTGCCTCAAAATAAAAATATAAAAAGGTTTTCCGAAAAACCACGGAAGAATAATCGGTACATAAGTATCCAGCAGCGACAAGTTATTATACAGCATAAACTGTGGTGTGATCAGTACCTCCTGAGGAATGATCATAGTGATAATAACCACATAAAAAATAATATCTCTCCCTCTCCACTTTACTCTGGAAAACCCAAAAGCAATCAACGCTGAAGACATAACAGATCCAATCATTGACAAAATCGTAATATATAATGAATTCAGCAAAAATTTCCCAAATGGCAGAGAATTAAACGTAAATGCCTCTTTAAAGTTTTCCCAATGCAGTTTCCCACTGAAAAAAACCGGTGGAAATGCAAAAATCTGTTCCATGGATTTTAATGAATTTGAGAGCAACCATATGATGGGAAATAAAAAAATAATACTCAGTACTAGGAGACAGCTATATACAAAAAAATTAACTGCTCTCTTTTTTCTTTTTTTCTCTTTTAAACCTGGT
>NHCFC00100__coassemble_1487_pt1 | contig 29771 bp, 26 predicted proteins | sample NHCFC00100__metabat2_low_PE_019 | metagenome-assembled genome bin NHCFC00100
GTATGAGAAACAAAAGCAATTCTGAAAAGCTAGCAGAACAGTTTGCAAAAGGAGCGGAAGAAGCCGGAAACAACGTGGAAATTGTGAGTTTAAAAGGGAAACAACTGGATTTTTGTCAAGGCTGTCTTGCCTGCTCTAAGACCGGATATTGTGTGCTTGGTGATGAAGGGAATGAAATCGCGGAAAAGATGAAACAGGCGGATGTAATCGTATTTACAACGCCGATCTATTACTATGAGATGAGCGGTCAGATGAAAACGATGCTGGATCGCGCCAATCCATTGTATTTTGTAGATTATGCGTTCCGGGATATCTATCTTCTTACCACGGCGGCAGATCAGGATACTGCGACGCCGGATCGGGCGGTAAGCGGTCTGAAGGGCTGGATTTCATGCTTTGAGAAGGCAAGACTTGCCGGGACGCTGTTTGCCGGAGGAGTGGACGCAGCCGGAGAGATTGAAGGTAGCTCTGTGCTTGAGAAAGCATATGAGATGGGAAGACAGGTATAGAACATAACAGGTATAGCACATGTGAAAGCAGAGGATGTAAAAGGAGGAAAACGAAAATGGATGCAAAAATGTTAGAAGGAAAAACAGCGATTATTACAGGTGCAAGTTATGGTATGGGACAGACCATGGCGGAGCTCTTTGCGGAGGAAGGGGCAAATGTCGTCCTTACGGCCAGAGGGCAGGATAAGCTCGATGAGGCAGTGGAGCGCATCCACGCAAAGGGCGGAAATGCAGTAGGCATAATAGCAGATGTGTGTTCCACGGAAGATACAAGAAAGGTTATGGATACGGCATTAAGGGAATTCGGGGATCTGGATATCCTGATCAATAATGCGGGAATCGGAGAGCAGAAAATGATTGATGAGACAGAGGATGACTGGATGCGGTTTGTCATGGATACAAATTTGGGAGGCCCTATGAGATACATCCGGGAAGCGCTGAAGATTTTTCTTCCGAAAAATGACGGCGTGATCATCAATATTTCATCAGTGAACGGGATTAGGCCATTTTGCGGAGCGACGTATACATCTACGAAAGGGGCGCTAAACACCCTGACGAAAAATGTAGCTATGCGTCTTGTTGATACCAATATCCGCTGCAACGCAGTGGCTCCGGGAGCGACGGTAACGCCGGCGCATCTGGCAAATAAGGCAGGGGAGCAGCCGGGAGGAGCAAAGATGCTGGAATACAGCGGCCATTATGTCTATTTCCCCGGACCGGAGTGTGATCCCATGGATCAGGCATATGCGTGTCTTTATCTTGCAAGCAAAATGGGACGGGCGGTACGCGGACAGGTGCTGCAGGTATGTAATGGAGCATTTTTGTAAGACATGGAGAAGTGAAAAAGAACGCTTAAAATCCGGCGTTCTTTTTCTATACAAGAATTTCCGGACAGGAATTTATTTTTCTCTTTTGGTTTAGAAATTGTTCATTTTTCTGTTAGCCGGATGTTATTTTGCCTCCTTAAAATAGCATCAGATGACAGGGGACAGCGACTGTCATATATCAAGAGAAAGGACAGGACAACATGAAAAAAAGACAATATATCCTTTCCCTGACAGTTCTTGCGGCAGCCGGGCTTCTGATCACCGGATGTAGCCGTGCAGGCAGGGGAGAAGAAAATGGGACACAGGGAGAAGCGGGTATGACGCATCAGACGGAGGAGCTGGGCAGCACGTTTATCACTCCTACAGAAGATATTACAGAACTGGAGGAAGGACTCTCCATTGTGCGCTATGAAGGGGATTACGGATTTGACGGATTTCTGGAGCAGGGCGGCGCAGATTCCGACGCAGGAGTCGTATCGTATGTCAGTGACCGGATCATGGGCAATCTTCCGGGACTGATCTTCGGCGGGGATCCATTTGGCTGCAGTACCCTGTCCGTACAGGGGGCAGACGGAGGATATCTATTCGGAAGGAACTTCGACTGGGATACCTGTAACGGACTGATCATCAGCGCGAGACCGGAGAACGGATATGCGTCTGTTTCCACAGTGAATATGGACTTTATTCAGGCGGGAGGGGTAGATATCTCCAGACTGCCGGATCGTGTACAGGCGGCGGTTGGGCTTTATGCGCCTCTTGATGGTATGAATGAGGAAGGGCTGGCTGTTTCTGTAAACATGATTCAGGATTCGGAAACAATTAACCAGAATACAGGGAAACCGGATCTGACGACCACAACAGCAGTTCGGCTGCTTCTTGACCGGGCGGCAGATGTGAATGAAGCAGTGGAGCTTCTTGGACAGTATGACCTGCATGCTTCTATGAACATGATGATTCATTTTGCATTGTCGGATGCTTCCGGCAGAAGTGTCGTAGTGGAATATGTGGATAACGAGATGACAGTGACAGAGACAAAGGTGGTAACAAACTTCTATCTGACAGAAGGAGAAAAATATGGCATCGGCACTTCCCAGTCCCATGAGAGATACGACATCCTGCAGCAGATACTTGCCGGACAGGAAAGCATGACAGAAGCTGAGGTCAGAGACGCATTAGACAGTGTAAGTAAGGATAACTTCGGTGATGAGTTCGCCTCTACGGAGTGGAGCATTGTCATGAATCAGGAAACAAAGGAACTGACTTATTTTCACAGAGAAAACTACGAGAACGGATATACCGTTTCCGTAGAGTAAGGAGGAAAACATGAATTATCTGAACACACTGCTGGAATTAAACCGATTGAGGAAACAAGCAAAATTCAGTCCTGAGAGAATCAAAGAGTTACAGAACCAGAAACTGAGAAGGCTTCTGCATTACGCGTGGGAACATTCGGCGTATTACCGGAGGACATTTGAGCATGCCGGGATCACGGAAGACCAGCTTGACATACTGCCGCTGTCTTGTTTTCCTACAATGGATAAACAGGTTCTTCTCGCACATTTTGATGAACTGATCACACTGCCTGAGGTGACGCAGGAAGAATTGAGAAAGTTCGATGAAGAGATCGAGGCAGATAGAAAACCTTATAACGGAAAGTATCATGTGGTCCATTCTTCCGGAAGCACAGGGAAACCGGGATATTTTGTATATGACGAAAATGCATGGAACAGTATGCTGACGGGAATTATCCGGGCAGCCTTGTGGAATATGACCATGCCGCAGATTTTAAAACTGCTTCTGAAACGGCCGAGAATTGTGTATATAGCGGCTACCGACGGAAGATACGGCGGAGCAATGGCAGTGGGAGACGGCATAGACGGAGTCGGGGCGAAGCAGATGTATCTGGATATTAAGACACCTTTGAATCAGTGGGTGGAAAAATTGTCTGAATTCCGGCCTAATATTGTGATCGGTTATCCTTCCGCTGTGAAGATCATGGCGGAGCTTGTGGAACGGGGGGAAGTAAAGGCAGATGTAGAGAAGGTCATTTCCTGCGGAGAACCTCTGGGCACGGGACTTCGGAATTATCTGGAACAGATATTCCATACAGAAGTGGTCAATGTCTATGGGGCAAGCGAGTCTCTTGCTTTAGGTGTGGAGATGGATCCGAAAGAGGGGATGATCCTTTTTGATGATCTGAATGTAATCGAGATGGAAAGCGGGGTCATGTATCTCACCTCTCTTTATAATTTTGCCCAGCCCCTGATCCGTTATCGTCTGTCAGACCATCTGACACTAAAAGCGGCGGATGAAACAGACAGATATCCTTTTACCAGAGCAGTAGGGCTTCTGGGAAGAAATGAAGATATCCTCTGGTTTGAGGATGGATCGGGACACCGGGAATTTTTGCATCCTCTTGCTATCGAAGGATTTTGTATCGAAGGACTCAAAGATTATCAGTTCCGGCAGATCACGCAGGACTCCTTTGAGATGTATGCGGAAATTACAGCGGAAGCATCGAAAAGCATGATCCGCTCTGAAATGATGCGGCAGATGGGGCGTATCCTGGCAGAAAAACACTTAGATTATGTACAGTTCTATGTGAATTTCGTGGATGAGATCCTGCCGGATCCGAAAACCGGGAAGAAACCATTGATCCTTACAGAAGGAAAGGAAGAAAACCATGAAGAATACAATCTTGCAGGGTAAAAAGGTAAGCCGTATATTCCGGCAGGGATCCATGAGAAATACGGTACTTGATCAGGTGGACATCTCTATCTATGAAGGGGATTTCACAGTGATCATGGGTTCTTCGGGGGCAGGGAAATCGACACTCCTCTATGCCCTCAGCGGTATGGATCCTGTTTCCGGGGGAAAGGTCTTTTACAAGGATAGAGAGATCACTTCCTTAAAAGAGAAGCAGATGGCTGATCTGCGGGCAAAGGAATTCGGTTTTGTGTTCCAGCAGACCAATCTGGTGAGTAACCTTACCTTGTTTGAAAATGTGGCTGTGGCAGGTTATGTCGGGAGAAAGGGAAGTACGGAGGAAATACGGGACAGGGCTGGGAGGCTGTTAAGGCAAATGAAAATTGACAAAGCACAGAACCGGTTTCCCTCTCAGGTATCAGGCGGGGAAGCACAGCGGGCTGCGATTGCGCGGGCTATGGTTGGAAAACCGGGACTTTTGTTTGCCGATGAGCCTACCGGAGCGCTGAACCGGTCTAATACGACGGAAGTGCTGAATCTTCTGACAGACTTAAACCGTTCCGGTCAGAGTATCCTTATGGTCACCCATGACATGAGAGCAGCGGCAAGGGGAAACCGCATTCTGTATCTGGAGGACGGGAAGGTTCTGGATGAACTGAGGCTTCCGCCATACAGTGAGATCAGAGAGCAGAACAGAGAGAGCCAAGTGAGCGGCTGGCTGTCCGGGCTGCGGTGGTAAAAGGAGGCAAAGCGTTGGAAAAGAATATTCTCTTTCGCAGAGGAATAAAGAGGCAAAAAGGGAGCCTTATCGGGATCAGTCTGCTGGTATTTTTCACAGTGCTTTCCCTGTTTACAGTTCTTGCTGTTTCCCTGAATGGAAATGCTTATATCCGAAGCGAGATGGAGCGTGCAGGATTCGGTCAGCTTACGGCATGGGTATCTGATGTGCCGGATGTGGGAGACTTGCTGCAGAAAATATCATCTCAGGAGGGAATTGGGGAGGTGCTGTGCCAGAATATTATTTTCTCCGAATATGAAGGGAATGGCATCGAGTCGGACAGCGAAGGACAACTGATCCTATGGCAGCCGGGTGAGACAAGATACCGCTTTCTGACTGATGATATGGGCGGTTACAGGCAGGCGCCGGAGGAAATCCGGCAGGGAGAGGTGTATGTCTCACCGTCCATGGTCTCCATCATGGATCTGCAGGTTGGGGATACCATTACCTTCCCTGTTGCGAGAGGAGGAATGAATGTAGACCTGACAGTTGCCGGCTACTATGAAGATCCGTTCATGGGCAGTTCGATGATCGGGATGAAAGGATTCCTTATCTCCGGGGCGGACTATGGACAGATCATAGAAACCGTGGAGCAGGAAGGGGCAGACGCCCTTGCCCGAAGCGGTGCGATGCTTCATATTTTTGTTCAGGCAGATGGAGAAGCTGAGATCGACCAGATCAATCAGCTTTTGAACAGCCAGACATCGCTCCCGGAATATACAGAGGAAATACACAGTGCCTATACGATCGGGAGTTTCATGATGATTCTGCAAAATGCATTCTGCGCGATCCTTGCGGCATTTGCATTGATCTTATTGCTGGTGGCAATGGTCGTTCTGGGGCACAGTATCTCAGGGATCGTGGAACAGGAACAAAAGAACATGGGAATCTTAAAGACATTGGGCGTGACCGGGCGTACACTGGTTTTTGTTCAGGAAATGGAATATCTGGCGGCAATTATTCTGGGGAGTATTATGGGAACTTTTGCAGTGATCCCATTTACTCGCGTGATATCTGCTATGACAGTTACAACTACCGGACTTCTCATCCCATCAGGGATCCCGGTGCTCCCGTGTCTGGGTGTGTTTTCGGCAATCCTGCTGTTGCTTGGAGGATATGCGGCGTTGCGGATGCAGAGGATCCTGCATATATCACCGATGGAAGCGATCCATGATACAGCGGTTTTTATGAGAATCGAAAGCAGAAGAAAAGGAAAGGAAAAATCAACATCTGTAAGCAGAGGCATACAGAAAAACGAGCTGGTATTCCATCTGGCGGTACGGCAGTTATTATCGGGAAGAAAAAGGTATCTAAGTGCCTGCCTTGTGGCCTGCTTCCTTGTCTTTTTTGCCTCCCTCGCGGGGCGTATGAACAGCTGGCTGGGAACGGACGGGCAGGGAATGATGGATGCTTTCAATCCGGCGGATCTGGATCTGGGAGTTCAGGCAATGGGGGAACTTAGCGAGGAAGAGATGGAAGCGGTGGTGCGCTCTTACAGCATGATCACGGACAGTTATGATCTGGCTATGCCCACGGTTTCTGTAAACGGAACGAACTATACGGCAAATGTGATCACAGAACCGGAACGCTTTCATATCAGCAGAGGAGAGACTTGCATGGATCCGGACGAGGTGGTGCTGACAGAAGTCACTGCGGCAGATCTTGGCGTGGACGTAGGCAGTACCGTGATGATCCGGGGAGATATGGGAAGCAGAGAATACACTGTTTCCGGTATTTATCACTGTGCCAATGATATGGGCGCAAATCTGGGAATGAGCAGGGAAGGATATCTTTCCATCGGTCAGGATGAGCCAAGAATCTGGTGCCATCATTATTTTCTGGAAGATCCGTCCCAGAAGGAAGCAATTACAAGCGCTCTGGAGACAGCTTATGGCGGAGATGTCCATGTACACCAGAATACATGGCCGGGATTATCCGGGATCATTACGGCAATGCGTCTGTCATTGGCGTTCATATATGGGATGATCGCAGTATTTATTGCCATTGTTACCGTGATGGCAGGAAAAAAGATCCTCAATGCAGAGCAGAGAGATCTGGCGATTTACCGTTCCATCGGATGTTCCGCAGGAATGCTGCAGGTTTCATTTGCAATCCGGTTTGGAATCATCGCTTTTGCCGGAGCTGTGGCGGGAACCATCTGCGCCGCGGTTCTTACAGATCCTTTCGTATCAGCGGTAATGAGATTGGCAGGGATCAGTAATTTCGCATCCCATCCTGCGATCAGCAATCTTCTTGTGCCCGGCGCGGCAGTGACACTGCTCTTTTTTGCGTCGGCATGGCTTCTGGCAGTGAAAATACGAAGAACAGATATGAATGTACTGACAGCGGAATAATACAAATCAGAACAAAGAAAGTGAGGAAAACCATGAAAAACAAATTTGTAAAAAGAATGATGACAATGGCGGCAGCCACGATGATCTCCATAGGACTTTTTGCAGGATGCGGACAGGAGGAAGCGTCAGATCCGGGAAATACACCGGCAGATACGAATGTTTCCTCCGATACGGATACAACCGTACAAGGCGGAGATGGAGAAACACAGGCAGTACAGGCCGGGGCAGACGTAAGTGAACTGGAGGTGCATTTCGGAGACAACGGTGATGCGTTCATGATGCGGCTGGAGGATAACGATACGGCAAGGGCGATCGCCGGATATGTAGGTACATCAGACTGGAGGCTTCCGATCTATGAGCGTGATGACGATGCGGACTACAGCGTACTGCAGTATTATGACATTCCAAGCCGTTACGAGATTCCTTCTAAGCCGCAGACTGTGACAGAGGCAAAGGCAGGAGACGTCTACTATTCTGATCCGAACCGGATCGTACTGTACTATCAGGATGCGGAAATCTCCGAAGAGTATACAAAGATCGGAACTTTTGACGCAACCGAAGAATTTGTAACAGCGGTGGCGGAGAACCCTGAACTGGAGGGCTGGGGAAATAAGATCATTCTGATCAGCCAGCCGTAGTGTGTAATTCAGAAATCAGATTAGTCAAGAAAAAACAGGAGGACTTTATCTTATGAAAACAGAAACAAGAGAAATCAGACAGCAGTTTTTTAAAGGAGAACGGGCTCTATTTCAAGGGAGAGATCTGAAGATCTACGATACGATTTTTGATGACGGCGAGTCTCCTTTGAAGGAGAGTCAGGATATTGAACTGTACGGCAGTATGTTTAAATGGAAATATCCTCTCTGGTATAGTAAAAATATCCTTGCAGAAAACTGTACATGGTTTGAGATGGGGCGCGCAGGCGTCTGGTATACAGATAATATCACTGTGAGAAATGCACTGATCGAGGCTCCGAAGAATTTCAGGAGATGTCAGGGAGTGACGTTAGAGCATGTGGATTTTCCAAATGCATCCGAGACATTATGGCACTGCAGCGGTGTGAAGATGGAGAATGTGACTGCCAGAGGTGATTATTTCGCCATGAATTCCCGGGATATGGTGATAAGAGATTTTCAACTTGTGGGTAATTATTCCTTTGACGGGGCAAAAAATGTGGAGATACATAACGCAAAAATGCTTTCCAAAGATGCGTTCTGGAACAGTGAGAATGTGACCGTATATGATTCTTTTATTTCCGGAGAATACCTTGGCTGGAATGCGAAAAATCTGACGCTGGTCAACTGTACAATTGAGAGCTTACAGGGAATGTGTTATATCGAGAACCTGACCATGAAGAACTGCCGTCTGCTGAATACGACGCTTGCTTTTGAGTATTCCACGGTAGATGCAGAAATTAACGGGAAGATCGACAGCGTTATGAATCCGGCCGGCGGTGTGATCCGCGCTGATGAAATCGGTGAGCTGATCATGGAAAAAGAAAAGGTGGAGCCGGAAAAAACAGAAATTATATGCCCGCAGATCGGAAGCAGATCAGAACGCTTTTGTGCATAGAAAACAGACATTCCGATGATTTGAGAGGTAAGAGGATGACATTTTTTTTGCAGGGAATACTCATAGGTCTTCTGTTTGGCGTCCCTGCGGGAGCAGTGGGGGCGCTGACTGTCCACAGGACATTAAAGAAGGATATCCGCGCAGGACTTGTAACCGGATTGGGATCCTCCGTAGCAGACTGTTTCTATGCCTGTATCGGTGCCTTTGGCTTAACGATGATTTCGGATTTTTTATCAGAATATGAGAATCCCATCACTTTCGCGGGAGGCTGTCTAATCATTGTTATGGGAATCCGTCTGCTTTTTAAGGAGGAGAAATCGGTATCAGATAAAGAAGACTCAGGTCTTCGCATGTTTTTTACATCGTTCGCGGTAGGAATTACCAATCCGGCGGCGGTCCTTACATTTTTATTTGCATTTTCATGGTTCGGGATATCGGGTAATCTGGGAATAAAAGAAGGAAGCCTGCTTGTCTTTGGCGTCTTTGCCGGCACCTATATCTGGTGGGGCATGTTGTCTTTTGTGACAGCCTTTTTGAAAAGGAGAGCTGGAAATGTGCAAATAGAAAAGATGAACCGGATATTCGGAACAATACTCGTTGGATTTGGAATGATTGTTTTTATACGTTTAGCCGCTGCTATATTGTAAAACACAGGAAAGGGAATAGAAATATGAAATATGATTTTGACAGAATAACAGACAGAAGAAACACAGGCTCAATGAAATGGAATGTGGGCGAGGATGAACTTCCGATGTGGGTTGCTGACATGGATTTTCAGACCGCACCGGAAATCATCGAATGCCTGAGCGAGCGTGTGGCTCATGGCATTTATGGATATACAGAGCCGGATGACCGCTGGTATGAGGTGTACAGGGCATGGTGGCGGAAAAGACACGGATTTGAGATCAAGAAAGAATGGCTGCTTTTTTGCACGGGTGTAGTTCCGGCAATTTCGAGTATCGTCAGGAAAATGACGACACCGGCAGAAAATGTTGTGGTAATGACACCGGTATACAATATTTTCTTCAATTCCATTTTAAATAATGGCAGGAATGTGCTGGAGAACAGGCTTATCCTGAAAGATGGTAATTATGAGATCGACTTTGAGGATCTGGAAACGAAGCTGGCTGATCCGCAGACATCCATGTTGCTCTTGTGTAATCCGCATAACCCTGTCGGGAAAATATGGGACAGAGAGACTCTGGGGAAAATAGGGGAGCTTTGCAGGAAACATCATGTGCTTGTATTGTCGGATGAGATCCATTGCGATCTTACTGCGCCTGGGATGGAATATGTCCCGTTCGCTTCTGTCTCAGAGAAGTGCAGAGAAAACAGCATCACCTGCGTTGCTCCCACAAAAGCATTTAATCTGGCAGGGCTTCAGACGGCGGCGGTGATTGTTCCCAATGAAAATATCCGCCATAAGGTGAACCGGGGACTGAATACCGATGAAGTCGCTGAGCCAAATGTTTTCGCGGCAATCGCACCCGTGGCGGCATTTGAAAAGGGAGAAGTGTGGCTGGATGAACTGCGGGGATATCTCTTTGAAAACAGGAGATATGCGGAAAATTTCATTACAGATCAGATAGAAGGAATACGCCCGGTATCAGCAGATGCCACCTATCTGCTCTGGCTGGACTGTCGGGAACTGTTGGGGAATTCCTCCGAGCTGTGCAGATTTCTTCGGACACATACCGGACTCATTCTTTCAGATGGAAAGGAATACAGAGACGGAGGCGGATTCTTAAGGATGAACCTTGCCTGCCCCAGAGCCCGGCTGGAAGACGGATTAAAACGTCTATCATCCGGCGTCAGAAAATATCAGGAATGGATAAAATTTAATGATGGAAGAGGGGATGAAAATTGTTCAATGAATTTTCTGTTCAGGCAGTCACCGAAAACCTGAAGGACGCTGGATGCGATTCGGAAATGATAACAGAATTTTTTGATAAAAGCGGAAAAAAGGACGAGCAGCTTAGGATTCTTAAAAGACATAGACAGCAGCTTTTGGACCGGGTTCATAAAGAGGAAAAACGGATTGACTGTCTGGACTACCTTGTTTATCAGATGACAAGATGAAGGGGGATGCATAATCCAATGGATATCGTTAGGAAAATCAAGAGAACAGCTCTGTTTATCACTTGTATAGGGGCAATGATATTACTCGCGGCATGCGGCACAGCAGACGGACAAAGTGATTCCGGTCCGGACGAGGATGTTCCCGATATACAGGCAGCCGAAGAAGGATTGACGGATGGACAGGATGCAGAGATTTCAGAAGAGGATGCGGAAATGAAAATGAATGTGCAGGTCGGAACAGAAAATTTTACAGCCACGCTGGAAGATAACGAGGCTGTGGCCGCTTTTGCTGAAATGATGAAGGAAGAACCGGTGGTCATACAGATGAGTGACTACTCCGGTTTTGAAAAGGTGGGATCGCTTGGAACGAGCCTTCCGGCAAGCAACAGCCAGATCACAACACAAGCCGGAGACATTGTCCTGTATAACAACAGCCAGATCGTTATCTTTTACGGCTCTAACTCGTGGAGCTATACAAGACTTGGCAGGATTGATGATCTGACCGGTTGGGAAGAAGCGCTTGGAAGCGGTGATGTTGCGGTTACGTTTTCAATCGGAGAATGAAAGCGTTTGGTAAAAAAGAAATATATGTATAAATCAAGTAGTAAAGGAGGAGAAAAACATGTTAGATTTTTTGATTGATTTGCTGACGCCGGTTTTCACAAACCTGGGAGCAAGCGCATCAGATGTGGAGCTGTATGTACATACCTTAAGCGGATACATCTATGCGATTCTGATCACATTTATCCTGGCGGTTGTGATTATGATAGCTGCACACTGGATCGTGAAGAAAGGAACCCGCCATGTGGTACGCTGGGGAATAGGGATTGCATGGGTTTTAATCGTGACGGTACTGGTCAATGTGATCTGCTTTGGCCCTATGTATAACAATGTCGCTCCGCTGCTGAATGCAAGGGCATCTGTTTCGGAAGAATCTGTATCAGCTTCCAGAGATATTATCAAAGAGACCGGAGAAGAGGGAATCGCTCTCATTCAGAATGACGGAACGCTTCCCTTGGAAGCTGACATGAACATTAATGTATTCGGATGGGCGTCTATCGCTCCAATCTATGGGGGCACTGGTTCAGGGTCAGCCGCCAGCGAAGGGAATGTAGATATTATCACTTCACTGACGGATGCAGGTTTCCATGTAAATGAAAGCCTTACTGATATGTATCGGGAGTACCGGCCGAGCAGAAATAGCGGTGGAAATGTTGTCAGCGTATTCTATACAGACTGGACATTACCGGAACCAACAGCAGACTACTATACCGATGAGCTTATGAATGAAGCGAAAGAATTCTCAGACACATCGGTGATCGTGCTTGGACGCTCCGGCGGGGAAGGACAGGATGTGCCCACCGACATGAATGCGGTGATCCATGAAACCTACGATCCACGGGACGAGGTGGCCGGAGGCAACAGTGAATATAATTACTATGCCTGCAGCTATGAAAATAACGGAGATTATGATGATTTTGATGAAGGAGAAAGTTATCTCGAATTATCAAATACAGAAGAGGCGATGATTGAGAAAGTCTGCTCTGAGTTTGAAAATGTCGTGGTTGTCATCAATGCAAACAACCCGATGGAACTTGGCTGGGTAGAAGATTATGAGAATATCGGGTCTGTTCTTTTAGTGCCGGGAACCGGAGCTACCGGTATGGCGGCGCTGGGAGAGATCCTGAATGGTTCTGTGAATCCATCCGGAAAAACAGTAGATACCTATGTGTATGATCTGACGTCTACGCCGACCTACAATAATTACGGCAATTTTTCCTACACGAACGTAGATGACCTGAAAGAGGCCATTTATGCAGCCGATGAATCCTATCAGGGCGGTATGGCCTTTGTAAATTATGTAGAAGATATTTACGTCGGATATAAGTTCTATGAGACAGCGGCAGAGGAAGGATTTCTGAATTACGAGGAACATGTTCAGTTCCCGTTTGGACACGGGCTTTCCTACACTACATTTTCTCAGGAGATGCAGAATTTCTCGGATAATGGAGACAGCGTTTCTGTGGATGTGGAAGTGACAAACACCGGTGAGACAGCGGGAAAAGATGTGGTAGAGCTTTACTATACACCACCGTATACAAACGGAGGGATTGAAAAGGCGTCTGTCAATCTGATCCAATTTGATAAGACAGAGCTGCTGGAGCCGGGACAGTCCCAGACGATTTCCTTTGAGATACCGAAAGAGGATATGGCGGCTTATGATTCGAGGGCGCTGAAAACAGAGAATGGCGGCTACATACTGGAGGCAGGGGAATATGTGCTTTCCCTGCGGTCAGATTCACACACAGTTCTGGATGAAGAGACTTTTTCCGTGGAAGAGGATATTGATTACAGCGTGGACAAAAGAGCGTCCGACGATGTCACGGCAGTCAACCAGTTTCAGGATTACGCTTCAGGCAATGTGACTTACCTTTCCAGAGCAGATCATTTTGCGAATTATGAAGAAGCAACCGCCGCTCCTTCAGAAGAGATGTATCAGATGGACGATGAAACAAGAGCGCACATTGAAGAAAAGTCCATGGCAGGTTATGACTCCACAAAATATGACGATCCGGAAGATGAGATGCCGGTAACAGAGGCGGACAACGGTCTGACACTGGCCGACCTGACAGGAAAGGACTACGACGATCCCATGTGGGAAGATCTTCTTGACCAGTTGTCTGTGGAAGATATGATCAGTATGGTAAATCTTGGCGGATTCCAGACTGTAGCTGTAGAGTCCATTGGGAAGATTGCTACATCGGATTCCGATGGAACATCCGGTTTAAATGACTGGTACATTCAAGTATATGGAACGGCGTTCTCCACAGAACTTCTGATTGCACAAACTTGGAATAAAGATCTGGCCTATCGGATTGGCGAGGCAGAAGGACAGGAATTCGCGGACTGCCGGATTTTTGGAGCTTATGCACCGGCGATGAACATCCATCGCTCGGCTTTTACCGGACGTAATTTTGAGTATTACTCCGAAGACGGTGTGCTGTCCGGCTATATTGCTTCCAATACGGTAAACGGGATGTCCTCAAAAGGAGTTTATCCATACATCAAACATTTTGTACTGAACGATCAGGAAAGCAACCGGTGTACCTTCCTTCTGACATATAGCGATGAGCAGGCTATGCGTGAAATCTATCTGAAACCATTTGAAATTTGCGTGAAGAATTTCGAGGGTTCGTCCGTAGCTGTGATGTCATCCTTTAACTTCATCGGCTACAAGGCGGCAGGAGCGAACCCGGAACTGCTGAATACGGTCCTCCGCGATGAATGGGGATACCGCGGCATGGTGCTTTCTGACTGGAACGGTTCCTATGGTTATCAGATGACGGATGATTTTGTCAGAAACGGAAATGATGCCATGCTCGGATTTAACACCTATGAATCCAATCGGATTACCAATACGTCCGCGACTGTGGTAAAGGCGATGCGCCAGGCAGCCAAAAATATCTGCTACACTATCGCGAACAGCGGCAATTATACCATCCCGGATCCGGATGCAGGAAAGATGCCGTTTATGAACAAATTGTTCATCGGCGTTGATGTGGGAATTGGCGTTGTGGCGGTCGCAGTCATGGCATTGGTGCTTCTGCGATGGAAAAAGAAAAGGACCGCAGAACCGAAACTGACCGTGGAATCTGCGGGTAAGAAATAAGAAGACAGGCGGAATAGAAAGGGAATGGGGCTTCCTGTTCCCTTTTTAAGCGATAAGCCTGGCAAGCGGGCTGCCGTGCTTGCATGAGCAGACATTTGCCGGGCAACAGCCAGCGAGCGGCAATGCCGCGAGCTGAGTATAAGGAGCGTGGTATTGTGAAACATCAGGATCTTATTAATAAAATGACAATCGAAGAAAAAGCTGCTCTTCTAAGCGGCAAAGGTGAGTGGCAGACATGGAATCTCGACCGCCTTGGCATACCTTCCATTTATTGTTCGGACGGTCCTCATGGAATCCGCAAACAGGCAGGAGCAGGGGATCACCTTGGGCTTAATCCTTCTCTGCCGGCAACCTGTTTTCCCACGGCGGCGACCGTGGCGAACAGTTGGGATGAAGCACTGGGCGAAGAAATCGGGAAAGCGTTGGGAGAAGAAGCTGCGGTGCAGGGAGTGGATATTGTCCTCGGACCGGGACTTAATATCAAGAGAAGCCCCTTATGCGGCAGGAACTTTGAATACTTTTCAGAAGATCCGTACCTTGCCGGAAAGATGGCAGCGGGATATATCCGTGGAATCCAAAGTAAAGGTGTGTCAGCCTGCCCGAAGCATTTCGCGGTGAACAGTCAGGAACTTCGGAGAATGGCGATGAACGCAGTTGTAGATGAACGGACGCTGCGAGAAATTTATCTGACTGGATTCGAGATTTCGGTAAAAGAGGGTGGCGCGAAAGCCATTATGACCAGTTATAATCAGGTGAACGGCATTTACGCCAATGAGAATGAGCATCTCCTGAAAGATATCCTGCGTGATGAGTGGGGCTTCGACGGGATTGTAATCACAGACTGGGGTGGTTCAAACGACCATGTAAAGGGGGTGCAGGCAGGCTCAGATCTGGAGATGCCTACACCGGGACTGGATTCGGCAAGACAGATTGTGAGGGCAGTGGGCGAAGGCAGACTTTCAGAAGAAGCAGTAGATGCCTGTGTGAATCGGATGCTGGATACTGTGTTTACCCTGACAAAAAAGAAAAAAGATGGACAGGAGACAGAGGAGTTTGATCAGGTAGCGCACCATGTCCTTGCGAGAAAAGCAGCAGAGCAGAGCGCAGTGCTGTTAAAGAATGAAGGAGCTATTCTGCCTTTGAAAGAGGGGACAAGAGTGGCGCTGATTGGGGATTTCGCCTTTGAACCAAGGTATCAGGGAGCAGGATCTTCCATGGTAAATCCCACGAAGGTGGACAAGATGAGTGACATCATCGCGGACAGTGGCCTGCAGGTAGTGGGAATGGCAAAAGGATATCTGCGTTCAGGTGAAAAAGATGAAGTGCTGGCAAAAGAGGCACAGGATCTGGTATCATCGGCAGATGTGGTACTGTACTGTTTCGGACTGGATGAATTGAGTGAATCTGAGGGCGTGGATCGAAACCATATGAGAATCCCGCAGAACCAGATTGATCTTCTGGAAAAACTGGCGAAAGCAAATGAAAATATTGTGGGAATTTTAAGCGCGGGCGCGGCGGTTGAGATGCCGTGGCACCACTGTCTGAAAGCAATCCTTCACGGGTACCTCTACGGGCAGGCAGGCGCAGGAGCGATGCTGGATATCCTTACAGGGAAGATCAACCCATCCGGCAGACTTGCCGAAACCTACCCGGTGCGCTATGAAGATACTCCGGCGTTTCGATACTTTCCGGCTGCGGAGCGGAATTCAGAATACCGGGAGAGTCTTTTTGTAGGATATCGGTATTATGATACAGCAAAAGTAAGGGTACAGTATCCTTTCGGTTTTGGACTGTCTTATACAACATTTGAGTATCGTAATCTGAAATTGGATGAGATGGGAGTAGAATTTACGCTGACTAATACCGGAGACCGGGACGGATCAGAGGTCGTGCAGCTTTATGTGGGTATGAAAGATGCAAAAGTATTCCGTCCGGAGAAAGAGCTGAAAGGGTTTCAAAAAGTATTTTTAAAAGCCGGGGAGAGTAAGAACGTCAGGATAAACTTTGATGATAAGACCTTCCGTTACTGGAATGTCCACACACAGCGATGGGAGACAGAGGGCGGCGTATACCGTTTTATGGTTGGTGCCAGCTGTCTGGACATTCGTCTGGAGATGCAGGCGGAAGTGCCGGGGACGACAGAAACCTATCCTTACTATACGAACCGGATGCCCTCGTATTATTCCGGCCTGATACAGAAAGTGGATGATAAGGAATTTGAAGAACTTCTGGGAACTCCGATCCCATCCGGAAAATGGTCAGGAGATCTGACGGTCAACGATGCCATTTGCCAGATGTATTATGCCAAAAGTGCGCTTGCACGTTTCATTTATAAGAAACTGACAAAGATGAAAAAGAAGAGCGAGGATGCAGGAAAACCAGATTTGAATATCCTGTTTATCTATAACATGCCCTTCCGTGCGATCGCGAAAATGACAGGCGGCATGGTGAGCATGGAGATGGCAGAGGGAATGGTGGCGGTAGTAAATGGTCACTTCTTCCGTGGAATCGGGCGTGTAATCGGTGGTTTCTTCCGTAACCGGAGACTGAATAAACAATATATAAAGAAACTGACCGGGAAAAAGGAGGGTAAGAACAATGGCTGAAAAGGGAAATAAAGCTGCGAATACAACTGCAGCAGGAGGAATCAGGGAAAAATGGATGGCTGGATGGAAGAGGTTTGAAAGCGGGCATCCGAAGCTGGCAAAATGGGTGTACCAGATCTTTTATTTCTTTGTGTTCAGCATGGGTGTGACAATCTTTCAGTATCTTGTATTTACATTTATGCCGCACCTTTTAGGTGAAGGACTGGCAGGGACAGAGTTCATGTGGCCGCAGGTTGATATGGAACTGTTCGGAGTTCCCTTTACATGGAGTCTGCTGGGATACGAGGTACTGACAGATACATCAACCGGCGCGGTGCTGATCGGCGGCGGTCTGGGATACTTTATCAGCTATGAAGTGGGCTCTTTCCTCGCCCAGTGTATTAACTTTCCGCTGCAGAGGAACATCACCTTTAAGAGTAAAGGGAATCCGGTATATCAGGCAGTCTGGTACTTCATCGCATGGGTAGTGATTTCCCTGATCTGCAATGGATTCAATAACCTGTGGATGCCGATTGCAGCGGTATATGTAAGTCCGGCTGTATACAACATCCTTGTAACGTTTATTACAGGCGGCGTTTCTATGATTATTTTCTTCTTTGTATTTAAGATCATTTTCCCGGAAGGGGAGACGGAGAAGCACCGAGAATTGTAAGCACCTTTATGGAGAGCTACGACTTCTCCGGCAAAACGATTGTTCCCTTCTGTACTTCCGGAGGCAGCGGTATTGGTTCCAGCGGATCGAACCTTGCTGGATGTGACCGCAGAATAAAAAATAAGCCCATGCAGCACCATAAAAGGTATGCATAAGCTTACATTTCAGACACCCCGCTATCTTCCCCCTGGCATCTGAATCCTGGACACGGGAAGCGTCAGAAGGAAAGTACATCCGCCCCCCGGCGTATCCTGCACAGTCAGCTCCCCCTTATGAAGCTTCGCCAGCTCTCTGGCAATGGAAAGCCCCAGCCCGAAGTGCTCTTTCTGGTCCCTCGCCCGGCTGCTCTGGTAGAAACGGTCGAAGATAAAGGGCTTCTCCTCATCGGGAATCCCCTTTCCATGATCCGCAACAGCATAGCAGATATACCGGGATGTGGAGGACACCGTTAGATCGATCTGTCCGCCTTCCTGTGTATAGGAAAGGGCATTGTCCAAAAGCACAGTCAGGATCTGGATCACCCGGTTCCGGTCGCAGAAGATCCGGGGCAGCTCTTCGTCTGGAAGCTCCAGATGAAGGGCTGTTTTTTTCTGCCTGCACAGCGGCTCAAAGGTTTCATACACATCTAAGAGCAGGGTGTCCGCATCCAGGTTTTCTTTTGCCAGGTTCCACCTCCGGGAATCTGCCGCTGCCAGTACCAGCAGATCCTGGATCAGAGTACCCATGCGGCTGCATTCTTTTTCAATGTTGGACAGCATAGAGCCTGCATTCTGGGGGGAGGTGCGGGCAGCGGAGGCGCTTGCCTGGATCACTGCCAGGGGAGAGCGCAGTTCATGAGAGGCGGCTGCGATAAATTCCGCCTGTTGTTTCTGATTTTCTTTCAGAGGCTGCAAAGTTTTCCCCACCATGTTCCAGCTTGCCAGAAAGAGCAGGAAGATTCCCAGAATTCCCGCAAGCAGGAAGAAAAGTCCCTGATAGACCAGCTGCCTCTGGGAACCGGTCACATCCTGGAGCACCAGGAGAGATTTCGAGCCGCCGTCGGTAAATTCCACCAGATACATACCAAAATAAGAATCCTCTGCTCTGCCGGAAATGGACAAGACAGGACTTTGCAGGATCTGGGAACGGTTGGGATTTGCAGCAAAGATGCCGGTTTCGGCAGCAGCCTGTTTGCCCAGGTCAATGAGGGTATCCCGGTCCGTGGCAGGATTCCAGGATCCCCGGAAGTGCAGAGGCTGCCCGTTGTCTTCGATATGGATGATCAGGTTGTTGTCCGCCTCCATCTGCGCCAGCCAGGAATCAGAGAAAAAGGATTCGGACTGGAAGCGGCTGGAAATATTCAGAAACAGGCTGGAAAAAAGGGCGTTGTTTCTGGACTCCACAGCTCCCCGCATATAAAAGAAGCAGACCAGAAGGATCACAGAGAGGATCAGTCCGGTCATCAGTGTATAGAAAAGAGAAAGCCTTTTCTGCACAGCAGGAAACTGCCGGGAATGATCTGAGGCGGCAAATGCCTTTGGAAAGAGTTTCATAGACAGGACCTCCTTATCCTTCTGTCTGGTCCGTGAGGCTGTACCCCACGCCGTGGATGGTCCGGATCTGCACCCGGCTTTTTAAGGAGCGCAGGCGGCGTCTTAAGAAATAAATGTAATTATCCAGGTTGCCCTCCTCCACCTCTGCGTCAGAACCCCACACATAGGAGAGGAGCATGGGGCGCTTCACCGGATTTTCCTTATTTTTTATCAGGTATTCCAGGAGAGCTGATTCCTTTTTGGACAGGGAGAGGGTCTTTCCCTGGGAAGAAAGCTCCTGCCTGCCGGGATCGAATTCCAGGTCTCCGAAGGAATAGACGGCTTCCTTTCGGAAATTTCCCGGACGGCGGGCAAGGGCGCGGATCCTGGCAAGGAGCTCCTCCGGGGCAAAGGGCTTGGTGATATAATCGTCTGCCCCGCAGTCCAGCCCGCTGATCTTATCATTTAAGGAATCCATGGCAGTCGCCAGGATCACCGGGGTCTGGATCCCTTTCTGGCGCAGGGCAGACAGCAGCGTCAGCCCGTCCAGTTCCGGCAGCATCCGGTCCAGGATCATCAGATCGTATACATTCTGAAGGGCATAGAAAAGCCCGTCTGTGCCGGTATGGCACACATCTGTCTCATAACCCTGACTCTGAAAATGGATCAGCAGGGCTTTGCACAGTTCTTTGTCATCTTCGATCAATAAAAGTCTCATAAGTCTCTGGATTTCCTTTTTCTTTATGATTGTCGGCGGTTTGGGCAGCATACTGCCGGCGCGCCGGGTTCCTCCTGAGCGGGAAAGGACTGGATAAGAACGCAGGCAGCCTTTCTGGTACTCAGGCTATAAGGTTATTTTATCACAGAAATCTCTAAAAAATCTCCAAAAAGAATCTTTCCTTTTTCAAGATTTTTAGAGATTTCCCTGTTATGATGAGAAGCAGAAACAAACAGAAGGGAGCAGGACAGATGAAAAAAATGAAAATCCTTTCCATTCTTCTGACCGGCACGCTCCTGGCAGGAATGCTGGGCGCATGTGCAGGAAAGGGAGAAGAGAAAGAAACAGAGAAAAAAGAAGCCAAGGGAAGCTATGTAGAAGAAGACATGGACATCCCCTGGGATACAGACAGCGAATATTATTTGGGAAGCTTCTTAAATAACGATAACCAGATGGAGATCTATACCATGACAGACGCCGAAGGCGCCCCGCCCCAGATCTTTTCCTATACCAACACAGGAGGAGAGCAGTGGGACAGACAGGAGGAAACCTGGGCAGAGGAGGCTCTGGGTACAGACAGCTCCTGCAGGCACCTGATCCGGGGGCAGGATAAGAACCTGTATATGCTCACAGATGAGGATCAGACAGAAGAATACCAGAAAGCGCTGGAAGCCCTGGAGGAGGATCCTGAAGCCCTTCCGCCGCTGACGACGATGCATTTATACCGTTATTCTCCGGAGGAAGGAATCAGCGAAGTGCCTATTGAAAGCCTGACTATCGAGGGACAGCAGAAGGAGGGAGACTTTTTCTTCACCTATTATCTGGGCGTCTTGGAGAATGGCGATGTGGCGCTGACCGCAGGGCTGGACGATTCTGTCAGGATCTATGACGGACAGACCGGGAAGCAGAAATACAGCCTGGCTGCCCATGATATCGTTACCTCCCAGGAGGACGGCATGTCCCTGGCAGACGGAAACAATCTTCTGACACTGGGAGAAGACGGAAAGCAGCTGCTCCTCTATGACGGAACCTCCGGGGAGCAGACAGGAACCATAGAGTTAAGCGAACAGGATGCTTCTGTAATGGGAAGGCTTAGCGGCACAGGAGACGGTACCTATTATCTGGCAAACGGACAGGGAATCACCGTGTACCGGGAAAACGGAAGCATCGGTGAGCAGATCTTTGACGGAAGCAGAGGAAGGATGGCAGACATGGATACCAAGGTGCTCCTGCAGAACTTCCTTGTGGGAGCAGAGGAGGATTTCTATGGGATTTACTGGGATTACAATGCCAATAAGACTTATCTGTGCCACTATTATTACAACGGAGCTGTCAGCACACAGACGGAGGAAGAACTGACCGTCTACGGACTGTATCAGAGCTCGACCATAGAGGACGCGGTCCGGGCGTTTGAAAAAGCCCGCCCGGAGATTTCTGTGGATTATCAGTATGCTATGAAGGAAGGGGAGGAAGGAAATCCCGAAGATTACATGGATGCGCTCAATACCCAGCTTCTGAATAAAGAAGGGGCAGATGTACTGATCCTGGACGACCTTCCGGTGGATTCCTATATTGAAAAAGGCGTTCTTGAGGATCTGACGGAATACGGAGAGGAATTAGTAAAGGACGGCAGTATCCTGGAAAATCTTGCCCAGGCGATGAAAAAAGACGGAAAAACCTATGAGATCCCGGCAAATGTGTCCCTTCCGGTCTTCTATGGAACCCAGGAAGCCATGGACCGTCTGGAGAGCCTGAAGTCAGCCGAAAGCTATCTGCAGGAGCAGCCGGACGGAAAGCTGGTGGGAGCCGCGGCAAAGGAACAGCTGGCATATCTGCTGTTTGCCGTAAATTATGCACAGATGTGGCAGGAGGACGGCAGTCTTTCCCAGGAGAACGTGGCAAAGGTACTGGAGCTTGCGGAAAAATTCTATGAGAACAACCCGTCAGAAGAGCTGGAGGAAGCCTGGAAGGACTATTACAAAGTGCTGTGCACCTCCGGAAATAAGTTCAGTCCTTTTAACGGTGTGGGCATGGATGAGCTGTATACCCAGACCGATCTGGCAGGAGTAAACGACGTGACAGGCATCAGCAGTCTTGGCATGATGTGCGATATCTTAAAGCAGCAGGAAGGCATGACCGTACAGGATGTACACGGCAGTTTTCTGCCCAGGAACCTTCTGGGGATCAATGCATCTTCTCAGAAAAAGGAATTGGCGAAAGAATTTATCAGCACGGTATTAAGCAGCGAAGTCCAGGAGACCGACTATCAGGAAGGCATGCCGGTGCGGGCAGAAAGCCTGGAGCGGCAGGGAGAAAGATCCGAGCAGGCAGAGGGCATCACGCAGTCTGTGTCTTATGCAGGCGGCGCTGTACACAGCTTCGGAAATCCTTCCGCGCAGGAAGTGGACCAGATCGTGGACCTGATAAAGGAAGCAGATACGCCTCTGATCCTGGAGCATCACGTAAGAACTGCATTTTTAGACTGTATAGAACAGTATTTTGGAGGCGATGTCAGTGCCGAGGAAGCGGCGAAGAGCATGGGTGAAAAAATGGATCTCTATCTTTCAGAATAAGAAGATGCCGGGGAAGCTGCTTCCCTGGCTTCTCCTGGCGCCAAGCCTTGGAGGGGTCAGTATCTTTGTCCTGTTCCCTTTTGCGGATGTGGTGCGGCGTTCTTTTCAAAAGGCAGTGGGGACCGGATTTGTAGGGTTGTCCAATTACAGAGAAGTGGTGGAAAACCAGGCGTTTCAGCTGGCGGCAAAGAATACCTGCAGGTTTCTGGCAGTCTGTCTGCCTTTGCTTCTGGGACTGTCTCTGCTCTTTGCCGTGCTGCTGACAGAAACCTTTGCCCAGAGCAAAAGCAGCGGGATCTTAAAGGCGGGATTCCTTCTTCCCATGGCAGTTCCGGCAGCGTCTGTGGTGGTGTTCTGGAAGCTGTTGTTTGACCAAAATGGGATCCTGAATGAAGCTTTGGGCGTTTTCGGCATCCGGGGACCGGATTATAGGAACAGTTCCTGTGCTTTTGCCGTGCTGGTGGCAGTCTATCTGTGGAAAAATACAGGCTATGACATGATCCTGTGGATCGCCGGACTGATGTCTATACCGGACAGCCTTTATGAAGCTGCCAGGATCGACGGGGCAGGGCAGCGGCAGTGCTTTTGGTACATTACTTGTCCGCTGCTGGCGCCTACAGGATTTCTTACCGGGATTTTATCTCTGGTCAATGCCTTTAAGGTATTTCGGGAGGCATGGCAGATCGGGGGGAATTATCCCCATGACAGCATCTACCTGCTCCAGAATTTGTTCAACAACTGGTTCTTAAAGCTGGACATGCAGAAGATGACCGCGGCGGCTGTGATGCTCGCCCTGGTCCTTGCCCTGATCCTTTTGTTCAGCCAGAAGATGGAAAAGAGATGGAGGCAGTAAGATGGGAAAAAAGAAAACCGCGGCAGCGGCAGTCCTCGTCCTGGCAGTGCTGGTGCTGGCATTTCCGGTCCTTCTGCTGCTGTCAGGTTCCTTTCTGGGAAAAGAGGAGCTGATGGAAAGCTATGGAAGCGTGCTTTACGGTACCCAGGGAACCCTTACCTTAAAGCTGATCCCGCTGTATCCTACCCTGAGCGCCTATGTCAGGCTCCTCTTAGACAGCCCGGATTTTTTTGTGATGTTCTGGAATTCCTGCGTACAGGTATTTGCGATCTTGGCAGGACAGCTTCTTACCGGGCTTCCGGCAGCGTGGGCGTTCGCCCGGTTTTCCTTTCCGGGGAGAAAGATTTTGTTTTCCCTTTATATGCTGCTGATGATCCTGCCGTTTCAGGTGACTATGGTTTCCAGTTATACGGTGCTGTCTGCCTTCGGGCTGCTGGACAGCCATCTGTCCATCATCCTTCCGGGGATTTTTGCTGCATTTCCGGTTTTCCTTCTGACCAAATTTTTCGAGGGGATCCCGGAATCCCTTTTGGAAGCGGCAAAGGCAGACGGGGCAGGGGAGCTGAAAGCGTTTTTTTACATTGGGCTGCCCATGGGAGTGCCGGGGATCTTTTCCTGTGTGATCTTAAATTTTCTGGAATACTGGAATGCCATAGAGGCGCCTATGACTTTCTTAAAGACCAAGACCAGATTTCCGGTGTCTTTGTATCTTTCCAGTATTACCGCGGATAATGCAGGGATTTCCTTCGCGGCTTCCATGGTGATCATGGCGCCCTGTGTCCTGCTATTTGTATGGGGACAGAGCTACCTGGAAAAGGGAATTGCAGCATCGGGATTAAAGGAGTAAAAAGGATGAAATTAGAAGTGAAGAAAAAGACAGCGGCAAAAGTCCTGGGGATCTTCTTTCTGGCAATGGCAGTATGCACCTTTCTCTCCAGAGCGGCGGCATCCATGACCGTGCCGTTGGCAGATACCCAGAAGGTGAAAGAGGGAAAGCTGAGCACCCTTCTGACCGGAGAAGGGGTCATAGAGGCAAAGGAAGAAAAGCTTTTATCTCTGGAATCCGGTCTGCGGATGAAAAGCGTCCTGCAGGCAGGAAGCCGGGTGCAGAAGGGCGATACCCTTGCAGAGTATGATATGGAGTATTTGCAGCAGGTGCTGGAAGAGAAGGAGGCAGAGATCCGCAAGCTGGAACTGTCTCTTTCCCAGACCAGGCTGCAGGGAGAGGCAGACGCCTCTGTACCCGCAGCGCAGAGCGCGGGAAAGGATCTGGATCTGGCAGACGCGGCGCTGTCTCAGGCGCAGGCAGATTATGACCAGACGTACTGGGATGCCGAAGCGCAGAAGAGCCAGGCGCAGGCAGAGCTGGACACTGCTCTTTCCCACGCCCAGACAGCTTTAGACGAAGCCTATGCCCAGGCGACAGCCCTGGAAGAAGCGGAGCAGTGGGAAGAAGCAGAAGCGCTCTGGCAGGAGGCGCAGGCGCAGTACGATGCCGCCGTCCAGTCTGCCCAGGCGCAGTATGACAGCGTCGTAAGCCAGGCAGACGCAGCCCTTTCTCAGGCACAGGAAAACCTATCCGCCCAGGAGACTGCCCGCATCCAGGCGCAGAATGCTTATGACACAGCTGTGGCGCAGGACCAGGCGGCAGCAGAGAATGAAAAACGCAGCCAGCAGGAAAACAGCTACCAGCAGCAGTCCATCCAGGTGGACCTCCAGCAGGCGCAAAAAGAGCTGGAAAAGCTGCAGCAGGTAAAGGCAGCCGGAGGAAAAGTGCTGGCAGAGGAAGACGCAGTGGTGAAAAGCGTTACGGCAGCAGCCGGAGGAATCACCGATGCATCCAGCAGCATTTTCCTGGGAACCGGCGGGTATCAGGTAAAAGGAACGCTGACAGCGGAGGATCTGTCCCGGGCAGAAACCGGGGATCCGGTGAAGATCACTATACCGGGACAGGGACAGGCAAAGGAGCAGACTGTGACCCGTATCCTCGCAGGGCAGACTTCTTCCGGGGAAGAGGGAGCTTCGGCAGGAGAGGATACGGAACAGGCAAGCGGCACCTTTTACGCGGATCTGGAGGAGGGCACAGCAGTGCCCGGAACCCAGGTGACTTACGAGATTGAGAAGCAAAGCGACGGCTCCTATGACCAGATCCTGCCCTTAAGCGCCGTGCGGGAGGAGAACGGGCAGACATATTGTCTTACGGCAGAGCCGGTGGAAACCGTTCTGGGAACCGAATATGAGGTGAAAAAGGTAGCCCTGACCGTCCTGGAAAAAGACAGCAGCAATGCGGCAGTCAAGTCCAATCTTTCCAAAGACGATCAGGTCATCACAGGAAGCAGCAAAGAAATCAGGGAAGGCGACAAGGTGAGGCTTGCTCAATGAGAAAAAAGATCAAATGGACAGGAAAGCAAAGGGATAAAAGACAGTGGATCTTCTTTGGATGCCTTTTGCTGGCAGTGCTGTTTACAGCGGCAGCAGGGTATTTCTGCGGACAGGGAGAGGGCGGAAGCTGTTTTGTCAGCGGGTATTATACAGAACCGCAGATGAGCGCCCGGGAGCTCTCCCAGTATATGGAAAAGCAGGCAGAAAAGGAAGAAAATCCAGAAATACGAAGTGCAGGAGCAGAAGAAACTGACAAGATAGGTACAGAAATCCCACAGGTCACTGGCTGGACCAGGCAGGACCGAGTATCCTTCAAACGGCAGGATGGTATGGCGGAGCAGGGAACCCTGTATCAGATCTGCGGCAGCATGGAGGTGTTCTTCCCGGAAGGTCTGCGGGGCGGCAGCCTTCCCTGGAGGGAAGATGAAGCGGGCTGTGTCGTCAGCACAGCTCTTGCCTGGGAACTGTACGGAAGCAGGGATGTGGCAGGAAATCAGATTCTGGCGCAGGACAGGGAGTACTGTATTCGGGGGATTGTGGACAGTGACCGTGTTTTCCTTGCAGTCCAGGCACAGGAAAAGGATCCCATCCAGAATTTCCGCCTGCGGTATCAAAGCAGCGCCCAGCCAGTATCCGGGGCAGAGACCTTTCTCTATCAGATGACAGGAAACCAGCCGGAAGCTGTATATGAGGGTGTGCTTTATGCCGGACTTGCCAGGATCCTGCTTTTGGTTCCTGTTTTGCTGCTGGAGATTCTGGCGCTGCTGTTCGTGCGGGACAAAAGCAGAAGTGCGGTACAGCCAAAAGTTGGGAGGGCTGTAAGAGCCGGTGCGACCCTGCTGTTTGCAGCGCTGCTGGTCTGGGAAGCCATGCAGGCGTGCTCCTTTTCCCGGGATTATCTGCCTTCTATGTGGTCGGATCTTTCCTTTTATCCCGGGCTGATCGGGGAGAAGGCAGAAAGGACAGCCAGCTTGCTGGAGCAGCAGCTTTGCCCGGCAGAGGAGAGAAGCCTGGCATGGCTGTGGAAGACTGCTCTGTGCTGCGGGGCTGGAGGAATGGCGGCGATCGCAGCCATAGTCAGCAGAGCCGGAAACGGCAGGAAGCTGAAATTGCGGTGAAAAGTTAAAACGTTTTTGTGTATGCTCCAGATATCTTCCGGTTGTCCGGGCGGGTATCCGGGGCATTTTTTATTCATGAAGGAAAAATAATTTTAGGATTCAGAAAGAAAATCCGGTTTGCCCGGAAGGGAATCTGTAGTATAATATCCACAGATAACAGACAAACGGCTGGTATAAAGGAGGAACAACCATGGGATTTGTGAGAGAAGAAAACGCAGTGAGATACCTGGATGAACAGGGAGAGAAAAAAGGAGAAGTGACCTTTCCGGCGCTGGATGCCAATACCGTGGAAATCGACCACACCTTTGTGGATCCTTCCATGCGGGGCACCGGGCTTGCAGGAAAGCTTATGAAGGAAGCGGCAGACCAGATCCAGGCAGAGGAGAAAAAAGCCGTGCTGACCTGTTCTTATGCGGTGCAGTGGTTTGAACGGCATCCGGAGTACAGCGGGATCGTGAAGAAATAGGGAAAAACAGAGGAGAACAGCAATGGAACGATGGGACGTTTGTGACAGCGAAGGAAATCCCACAGGAAGAACAAGGACAAAGGGAGAAGACTTTCTGGAAGGAGAATACCATGTGGCTGCGGAAATCTGGATTTTTAATGGAAAGAAGCAGTTTTTGATACAAAAGCGGAGCAGCCGCTGCCAGCAGTATCCCGGTGTCTGGTCTACCACGGCAGGAAGAGTGCAGGCAGGAGAAACGCCTGCGGCAGGCTGCATCCGGGAGGCAGAAGAAGAGATCGGAATGAAAATTGCCCCAAAGGACCTGATTCATGTGCTGACCCTGAACCGGGAGGATAAGACCCATATGATCTGGGAAGTTTATGCTGCCCGGACAGACTTAAAGGAAGAAGAATTCCTTCTGGATCCGGAAGAAGTAGAAGCAGTCCGATGGGTCTCCCAGGAAGAACTGGCAGAAATGATTGAAAGCGGAAGCATCTTTCTTTACCCGGAAATCCGGGAGGTTTTTGAAAAGGTGAAAGAACTCTTATGAACAAAAGATTTTTAGATCAGATCACAGAATTTATCTTTCCGGAACAGGAACCGGAAAAGGCAGATATCATCCTTATCCCAGGCAGCGGCTTTCCTCAGTTGGCAGAGCACGGGGCGGAGCTTTACCACCAGGGATTTGCGCCCCGGATCCTGCCCTCAGGCAGGTACAGTAAGCTTTTGGGACACTTTGCAGGCGTGCAGGAAAAGCAGGAGATCTATACCGGTTCTTATGAAACCGAGTGGGAATTTTTGAAGGAAGTCCTTCTGCAGTGCCGGGTACCCCGGTCTGCCATATTAAAGGAAGATCAGGCTACCTATACTTATGAAAACGCCATTTTTTCCAGACAGGTGACGGATGGTCTGCAGCTGGATATCCAAAAGGCAATCCTCTGCTGCAAGCCTTACCATGCCAGAAGAAGCCTGCTGTATTACCAGCTGCTGTATCCGGATACCCAGTTTCTGGTATGCCCGGTCAAAGACAGCCAGATCACCAGGGAAAACTGGTACCAGTCCCGGCAGGGGACAGAGCTGGTACTGGGAGAAGCGGAGAGGATCGGCATCCAGTTCCACGAAATCCTGCGGCAGATGCGGGTGGAAGAGGGCTGGGAAGCCGACAGCACGCAGCGGTAAGCAGAAAGCAGGAAGATGACAGCACGCAGCGGTAAGGAGAAAGCAGGAAGCCGACAGCACGCAGCGATAAAGAGGAAGCGGGAGGCTGACAGCACGCAGCGATAAAGAGGAAGCGGGAGCATGACAGCACGCGGCGATAAGGAGGATACGGGAACATGACAGAGTCAAAAGCATGGAACTGGCGGGAAGAAAAGAATACCTATTGGCTGACGCCCAGCGAAGACAGCTATTATCTGGCAAACCGCTGGAAAGAAAAGGGCTATGAAAAGCTCCTGGACTTTGGCTGCGGACTGGGACGGCACGCAGTCTTTTTTGCAAAGCAGGGATTTCAGGTCTCTGCCTTTGATCTGTCAGAAGAAGGGATTGGGCATCTGGAACAGTGGGCGAAAAGGGAAGGGCTGCAGATCCGGCTCCATACGGCAGATATGCTGAATCTTCCATATGATGACGCATCGTTTGACTGCATCTTTGCCTATCATGTGATTTCCCATACAGATACCCAGGGTATGATGACCATCCTGCAGCAGATCCAGAGAATCTTAAAACCCGGCGGGGAGATTTATCTGACCTTGTGCTCCAAGGAAACCTGGTCTTTTCAGAATCCGGCGTATCCGCACATAGACGAAAACACGGTGATCAAGACAGAGGAAGGACCGGAAAAAGGCATTCCCCATTTTTATGTTACACTGGCAGATGTTTTAACTCTGATGGGAGAGTTTCAGATTGAAACCATCCGCCATATCGACGATTGTTACTTTGACGGAAAAGAGCAGAACAGCAAACATTATTTTATTCTGGCAAAGAAATAAATTTTAAACCGGAGGAAAAAGATGAATAAAAGATTTGAATTTGTAGAAAAAGAAGGGTTTTCTGAGGGAGCTAAGATCATTGTGGATAAGGAAACCGGCGTACAGTATCTGCTGGCTTATTGGACCAGTATCGGAGGACTGACGGTATTAGTGGACAAAGACGGAAAGCCCTTATTAGATCCCCGATATGCCAAATAGCAGCACAGGCAATGCAGCAGCTTGCTGTAAAAAGAAAAACAGCAGAACGATTTCAATAATGGCTCGCCATGTGATTCATGTCATGAATTTATGATATTGGTCACATGGCGAGCTTTTTTAGAAAGAATCGTTTTCAGCCGGGCAAATCGTTTTTTCAGTTCTCAGGCAATTCCAGTTTTTCTGTATCAGCGGTTCTGCTTTTATATTCGGATCCCCAGTCCCACATAGCGTC